>Ga0208948_1000363_pt1 | contig 21546 bp, 19 predicted proteins | sample AOAMet11_17_M020_2_FD_188228 | JGI IMG/M metagenome (GOLD analysis project Ga0208948, IMG submission 188228) | Ammonia-oxidizing marine microbial communities from Monterey Bay, California, USA - CAN11_17_M020 (SPAdes) | ecosystem: Environmental > Aquatic > Marine > Intertidal zone | place...
ATTTTCATTTCAAAGGTGCCATCGAATTGAGCCCATCACTGTCCTATCTGTCCGACGCCTATGCAGATGCCAAAACGATGGGCTGGTCCAGAAAGCCGGTGATTTCGATGCAGGTACCTTCTACGCAGGATGACAGTCTGTGCCCGCCGGGTAGCCATGTGGCAAGCCTGTTCTGCCAACACTTCCAGCGTCACCTGCCTGACGGCAGCTCCTGGGATGACGTCAGTGAAAAGGTAGCAGACCAGATTATTGACACTATCGATCAGTACGCACCCAATTTCAAAGGCTCTGTGCTGGGTCGTCAGATTAAGTCACCTCTGGATATTGAACGGGACCTAGGCATGATTGGCGGCGACATTTTTCACGGCACCCTGGATCTGGATCAAATCTACTCTATGCGCCCTGTTCCCGGTTATGCGGGGTATCAGATGCCGGTTAACAGCCTCTATCTTTGTGGTTCAGGTGCACATCCCGGTGGCGGCGTTACCGGGCTACCGGGTCACCACGCCGCGCGAAAAATGCTTCAGGATAGGAACAAGTGGTGAATCGGCACTACTGTCTGATCGAAACAGGGCTTGTACCCGAGTCTCTTGTGCCGCGACATGGAACTTTTCCATCCATGGGTAAGGACCTTTTGCGCCAATGTCTCGAGAATTTTGAGACAACGACCATCAGTCCAGTCAGCGGCGACTCTTTCCCTGACCCTGAAGCGTTCGATGGCTACATGATCATGGGCTCTGAGTTCAGTGTGAATGACGACAGCCCATGGATTGAATCTCTAATGCGGTTTATCCAGGACGTGGTGCACAGGTCCGTTCCTCTGGTCGGTATCTGCTTTGGTCACCAGGCAATTGCCAAGGCATTGGGGGGCACCGTTGAAAATGGAAACTGGGTCGTTGGTGCAACTCGTTACGCCTGGGAGGATGGCAGCGAACCACTGGCCACGATCGCCTACCATGAAGATCAGGTGGTCATTGCCCCACCGGCAACAACGCTGCTGATGAATAGTGCCGATTGCCCGATCGCTTCCCTGCGTTATCAATCCGCCCCCTGCTGGACAATACAATCACACCCTGAATTCACGCCTGCTTTCGCGCGAGACCTGTTTGAGCTTACCCGGGGCGAACCACTAACGGATGATATGTGCGATGCAGCCATCGCCAGTGTCGATGATTTGTCACCTGATCTTAACGCGATTCACCAGCAGATCAGGCAAACATTAGAGCGCTAAATGCTATAGCTTCGGTGGGCGATAAAATTCCAGCACCACCTCATCGCCTTGCCTGATGTCTCCAGCAACGTCCACCACACCAACCACACCGCGCTGCTTCTTTGACACAACAATGAACTGCGTTGGTGTCACTGCTGACCCCTTGGTGGTCACATATAGATTTGAGACCTTTTCCGCCAGATCAATGCAGGGTGGATTGTAGGATTCAACCATTAGTATAGCGCCAGACTCAAACCTAAGGCGCGAACCTCGCGGCAACTTTGAGAATTCAGGAATACCTGAGATGCACAGGTTAGCCCTCAGGTCTTCCGCCGGACGGTACCCGCAGGATCACTGTCATGTTCATAAGCAAACCGAGACACGCCCTGATGATTATCACCTGCAAAGCCACCCAGTTCCGCCGTGACAGTCGAAACCAACTGCTTGCTCATGTCATCCCGGTTGCCGATGTGCACGGAAACAATCTTGCCTGGTGAACGCTTCAATAAACTGCCATCAGATGTTTAAGAAAGAGATACTATGTTAGCCGGTATAGTCATTTTTTCCTTGCCTAACCGCCCGTATACCTTGGCCGTGATAGCTTTCTATGATCACGTGTTCTTTGCATAAATCAGGTGAGCTATCACCCTGCACCACCACAAACTTGCACCACAATGAATTTGTGCTACCACAAACTTGTCCCTGCCACCAAAAAAGTGACCACTGATGCCCAGCCCCAAACCAAGCGCTTTCTTCGAATTCCTCAACCGCCGTGAGGATCCCGGTTACACGTCATTTGTTGCAAATACTGAGCCCGACACAGACTACATTGACTGGAATGGCCAGCTGCTACCGATGGATTACGGAGATAGTGAGCACGAGTACCGGTCAATTCGCCACGAGTGTGCACTGTTTGATATTTCACCGATGCGTAAAATCAGAATCTCCGGGCGCGACGCGGGTCTATTTCTAGATATCCTCCTGACACGTTCGGTCAGCCAGTTGGCACCCTGCCACGCCAGCTACGTTGTCTTTTGCACCGAAGCGGGTTACCTAAAAGATGATGCAATGCTCTACAAGTTCTCAGATGAGGACTATCTACTGCTGCCATCTGATATCGACCATTGTGACTATTTTAGCCAACTTGCCAGTACCCGACGTTTCACCAATATTACCTTTACCGAATGCACCAACACCCTTGTAGGTATGGCGCTGCAGGGGCCATGTGCTGCGGCAGTGGCAGACGAGATGGGGTTTACCGAGGCGAAGAACCTTAAACCCTTCGAGTTTCGCTACCTGAAATCCGCCAATGGTGACGTACTGGTTGCCCGAATGGGCTTTACCGCCGATTTAGGTTATGAATTCTGGATGCCCCCTCAACAGTGCACCGGCTTTACCGCGCAAATCGATGCTGCACGAGCAGCCCTCTCTCTCGGCGTCCCAGGATATGGCTTAAATGCACTCGAAGCCTGTCGACTCGAAGGTGGCTTTGTCGTTGCTGGCTGGGACTTTGCGACGGAGCTCGATCCTCAACCTGGTTTCGAACGAACGCCCTTTGAGACAGGTCTTGGCTGGCTGGTCGATCTTGAAGGCACAGACTTCGTCGGCCGGGAGGCACTTTCAGCGCTCAGGACTAACGCTCGTTACCTGATTCGACGGATTTCAACTGATGCTACCGGTTCACTCGTCGGTGTTCCTCTGATCGCGAAGGTCGATAGTCAGGTACTGACAATCGGCATCGTTAACTGTTCAGCGTGGTCATGGGGGCTCGGCACGACAATCGGCAATGCATCCATCGAGCCAGCATTTCGCGATATCGAAGCCTGTTGGCTGGATCTCGAGGGCAAACGTTTCGATGTTCAATTGCAACGGGGCCCGCATATTCAACTCGCCCGGCGTGACCAGATACCCGCTCCACTCAACTCATTCCGCGTGGATTAAAGCCCTGCCGATGGTGCAAACATCAACCCTGATCTTGTCGACTCACCAACTGATTTCAACTAACCGAAAGGTGGTAGGTATAAAATTCATTGTCTTTCTGCCAGCCCTCTTTCTCGTAAAGCTTCTGGCCGGGGATATTGTCAACGGCGGTTTCAAGGGTCAGCCGGCCATAACCATTTTCTCTGGCAAAGTTTAGCGCCTTGTCCATTAATGCCGTGGCAACGCCTCTCCTTCTCACGTTTTCTTCCACATAAAGGTCGTACAGAACCAATCGTGTTATCAGATCAACGGAACAGAAAGTTGCATAGAGTTGCGTGAAACCGATCGGTTGGCCGGTATCTTCGGTGGCCAGGAAGATGATCGATTCGTCGTTTGACAATCGCTGCTCAAGATACTCCCGGCAGCGTGATTCATCCGTTGGTTGCTCGTAAAACTGGCGGTAACGATCAAATAATGGCGCTACCTGATCCACTTGTTCGCGTCCGGCACGTTCAATTTTCATCCATTAGCTCCCGCGTTCAAACAGTGGCAGTACCCCCAGTCTATCCCCCGAAACTACGGGATTACCCTCCCCATCGCGCAGTTCGCGGGGTGGATCAAACCGCTGGGTCAGCGGCGTAACGACTAGCATGGTCACAAGACAGGCTCCCAGCCCGATAAAGTCGGCAGGTAGTTCCGGTGCCAGGTAAAGAGTGGCTAACCAGGCGGTTATCCCTGCGGCCATCGCTGACAATGCGCCTGTTCGGTTGGCCTTTGGCCACCAGACACCCATGATGAACGGCACGATCATCGCCGCGAGACCCAGGATATTGGCGTTCACCATCAGGTCAAAGACAACTTGAATTTTCATTGCAATGACAATGGCAACCAGGCCGCTTACCGGAATGGCCCACCTGGCAACAATCAACGTCAGCCGGCTCGAGGGATTACGGACGACGAGCGGTAGCACGTTCCTCGCCAGTACACTCGCGTTGGCGAGCAGAGCGCTATCGGCTGAACTCATGATCGCAGCCAACATCGCGCCAACAAAAATGGCAATCGCGGCGGGATGGAGGTGTTGAATAGCCATCGCCGGGATGATCTGCTCCGACGCAGCCAGCTCTGGCATAGTGACACTGCCGATAATCCCGAGCATGACAGGAATCATGCCGAAAACCAGATAACCAACCCCGCCAATGTAGAACGAGTTCTGTGCAACACGTTCATCCTTGGCAGCAGACACCCGTTGAAATAGTGTTTGCGCCGAGATATCAACAACCCCGATGATCGTCCATGCGCGCAGATAGTTAAGCCATTGCTCTCCTGTATTCTGGAAAGGTAGCATGCGGAAAGTGTGTTCAGGCAGCTGCGGTGAAATGGCACCCCAGCCGCCCACATCTATCAGCACGACCACCAGCAAAACCAACAAACCGATCATGATAATCAGCATCTGGACAAAATCCGTCATCGCGACCGCCCACATACCTCCGACCGCGGTATAGATAAAGATGACGATGGCGCCCCCAATAATGCCTGCCTCAAGAGGAATAGAGGTGAGCGATTCGAAAACAACACCAAACGCAACCAGCATGGCACCAACCCATACCGTGTTTGCAAACAGGGATGTAATAACAATCCCGTACGAAGCGGTTTTACCAAACCGCTGTTCCATGAAGTCAACAACTGTTGTCATTCGTAGCCGGCGAAACATGCGGGCAAAGAATAAGCCAATTAGCAGTAAGGCGAGCGCACCACCCCAGGGGTCTTCGATGACGCCCATCATGCCGTCGTCATAGGCGGCCCCAGCGCCCCCAAGCATCATCGCACCTCCAAACCAGGTTGCCATGACCGTCATGGAACAAAGCCAAATGGGCAGGCTGCGCCCCGCCACCATAAAATCAGAAACCGAATGGTTTCTACCCGAGGCATAAATGCCAACGCCAATCATTAGCACCATGTAAAGTGCAACGCCGATTATTATTGTTGTTTCGTTCGACATGGGTTTCCTTTTTTTACGCCAGTAAAATACGACAGCAAAATACAACCATCGCAAACAGATTAGGTTCGATCACGTTTGGCCAGGTAAGAGTAGAGTAGAAAAGAAGCGCCCATCCCCAGGGCGAGTATCGCCAGGGAAATCTTATCGCGATGTGGGGTTTCGGGTATCCAGATGGCTGCGGACTCTAACCAATACAGTACGTACATGGATACAACCCAGGGCAGAATAGCCAGGATGATATCGAGCACTAAACGGGTCCTGATTTCAGGGATCTCGGGCATGTTCGCATTCTCTTACCAAGCACTTCTATATTAGCTCATTCCAGCAAAATGTTTAGGCCTTGCCTGTAGGACCGAAGTTCGATTTCAGCTAATGGATACTCCACCCAATCGGTCGAAACCTCTTTCTTAACCTATAGGAAGGGGTGTCCCGTAGCATTCCAGGATGAGAAGATACCACTTGTCTCTCAATCGATTGAAGTTTCAAAGCATGAATCTGGATTTGTTCTTGAAAAGTAAATTACTGAACGGATGGGGTTTGTTCGGGCTAATTGCTGGACCCATATGCCTTTTCATCATTGCCGAATCAATTGCTGCGGACCTGAGGACCGGTGCCGGTGTGTCTGAGATGATCGGGTATTCAGTGCGAATCGCGGTGCCTTTTATTTATCTTGTGGTCGCTGCTTCATCTGTTCACGCGCTATTCCCGGGTGTGTTTTCCCGCTGGTGGTTGCGCAATCGCAAGTATCTCGGGCTTTGCTTCGCTGTGGCAATGGCATGGCAGGCGACTTTTATTTACATCATATCGAATTTCCATCGTGACTATTATTATCAGGATGTCTACCTGCTGCGCGACGAACTTGAAGGCAGCATCGGCTATATCTTTCTGGTTGCAATGGTTGTGACTTCATTCCCATTGGGTCGCGGTCTTATTAACCGGTCGCAGTGGAAACTACTGCACACTTTTGGGATCTACTTTTTGTGGGCTTATCCCTTCAGTGTCTACTGGTGGACCCTCTACTATTACAAGAACGCTAGTCCTTTGGACTATGTGTATTACTGGGCTGGGTTTTTAGCAGTAGCACTCAGAATCGCCGCATGGGGGAAACAACGCGAACACACCGAAAGGCATATCGCCCTGAAATGCGCTGGGATCAGCCTCATCGCCGCCGGCGTCATCGCATCCGCTACCGGATTCTTGTGGCAAAAAACCATGACCGAATTGACGACAATACCAACCTGGTCTGCAGATCTTGTGTTGTGGCTGCCATTTTGGCCATTCGAACCATTTCTACCACTTTTTCTTATCGGTCTTGGAACAATGGCACTGACAACCAGCAAAAAACATGCCGATCCTCGCGCCGCTTCGACACAAAAACCCCAGCTATAGCGTCGCCTCTCTCAACGCGTGCATGAACTAGGCGCCATTGTATGCTGCGGTGTCGACCACTATAAGTTCGCGGTAGTCCTCTGTCATTTCCCAGGTGCCTAGAAAACCTTTTTTGAGCATAAACATTTCGCCGGCTTTATAAGTGACAGCACTTCCAGCGTTGTCCGTCAGAATCAACTCACCCTTTAACACGACGACAAATTCATCGTAGGCACTTGGCGTATCGAACACGAGCCTAGCCGGGCTGGAATCCCATACGGAAACAACATTCTCACCCTCAAAGAGAGTGGTTTCACTATTGGACTCACCCCCATGCTCAACCGTTATCCAGTCGATTTTTCCAAGTGGATTAAGTTCCATCGCGTTCAGACCGGCCATAGACCAGCTTTCCGGTGGCGAGTTTTTCGCCGCCTCCGACCCAAATGCTGGTGCGAAAGACAGTAAACCCAATTGCACCACCAGAGTCAGAGCGATGCCTGACGCGACTGAGACCCCTACCAACCCAGAGTGTTTCCAAGTTACCTGTGACATCTGTCTCTTCCTCGCAATATGAATTATCTAAGATATGAAGCTATGAACCGCACGATGTGCTTCCTCAATCGCAGATTCCGTCATGGCGTTTGAAGCTGCGTCGGTCCCGGCTATGGCGATATTGCCAATACGTTGGCGAGCATCGACCCACGGCTTAACCTCGTGAGGCCACATTTCGGGCCACCAGGCCACATCACCCGATGCCTGATCAACTGAATACGCATAGCCATGCGGCCATCGGTTGACCGTGATACCGGCAATATCGCGAGCCGGATCAAAACCACCCGGCCCAAGCATACGGCCCAGTTGATCGCGCACATTACGCTCGAAGGTTTCGAACGAAGTACTGAAAAGCTGTTGCCTGCCTTCTCGAAACTGGTTGGCAGCCGACATACCGGGGGCCAGGGGAATGTGCTGCAAAAGCAGGACCATAGGTTCATCCGGCGACTTCGGGAACTTGTAGTCGCCAAAGCTTACCGGGAAACTCATCATCAAAGTTTGAAAGAAACTGCCGGGGCAATAGGCTCGTCGAAGGCCGAGATTCAAAAGGCTCCGCCAGTTTCGAATCGCCACGTTCGTGTACACGAGTGGTGCACGCTCGGAGCTCGCCATTGCTGCGGACTGAGTCACAGGCACTTGATCGCACACATAAGGAAGCATCGCGTGGTAGCCGGCCCAGACAACCTTTTCTGCCGTTACCGTTTTCCCTTCGTTGTCACGCACATAGGTAACGTCGAGGTTTCCTTTGAGGTCTGCACTCTGATGTTCTAGCGCAACAACCGTACTACTCAAGCGAATGCGTGTGGCGCTACCCGGCTGGTCGAGCCTGGCATAATCGAAATGCGTATCGACTATTTCCTCCATCGAAGTGCCGGGAGCGATTCCCTGAATGAGCTCACGAACCAGGAGTCGCGCGATAGAGGCATTGCCATCAGGGAAATAAAAATTCCCCCCGCCTTCTTCTTCGCTCTCTTCTTCGTCTTCATCATCATATCCAATATCCATCCCTGCAAAGCCGGGATAGTCTTCCAGCCAGGCCAGCCAGGCCGGCAGTGCATCTGCGCCGATTGCCCAAACGCCATGTGGCCACTTCTGGATAAAGGTTAGTGTCTCTTCACTCATCCCGGCGAACTTCTCCAGGTAGTCGCGCCAGCTATGAGACTCAACGACCGCGCGTCGTTCTGCCGATGTCATCCCGGCTAGGTAGTCTTCCTCGTCGGCGAACAGTCGCTTCAGTTCTGACTTCGCTCCTGTGGACAGTGGCGCATCCTTAATAGCTTCACTGTGACCGTAGTCTCCAACAGCCAAATAGTCTGCGCCAAAAGTTTCCTTATCCAGGAAAAAACCGCCTCGAAGCTTAAGAGATCTGAACAGGTTCTTATGTCGAAAATCATCGCTTCGATTGACATCGATGCCAAGCTCCCTAATGACTTTTTTTGCGACTTCCGGGTAGGTTTTCGGTGCCTCCATCATCATCGTGCCACCGTAGCAAACCAAAGTCCGACCATCGACGGTGAACTCATTCCTTTTTGCATGCCCACCAAAGTCGTCATGGTTATCGAGGATCAATATTCGGGCATTGGGGTCCACGTCACGGTGATAGATATAGGCGGTAGACAAGCCACTAATACCTGCACCGACCACGACAAGGTCATAGTGCTCATCCGTCTTTTTGGCATTCCATCGCTTGCCCTGAATCGCGCTATGAGCAGTTTCAAAGGATCCTGGGTGAGAACCGCGCATACCTGTCATGCCGGGAGGATAGTACACGTCCTGTGAACCTACGATGGGATCGCCGTTGACACTGCTCAACGGCAACAGCGACGAGCCAATGGCAATGCCAACGCCATTTAGAAAATCACGCCGCGTAATTGCCTGGCCCATACCCAGGCGCCTGTCATCCGAGTTCACAGACCAACTCGTACGAACAAATAGTGATTAAGAAGCATAGACCGTTCCCTTCAGCATTGTCAGATGTCAGATGTCAGATGTCAGATGTCAGATGTCAGATGTCAGATGTCAGATGTCAGATGTCAGGGTAATTGTGCCCCATGCGGGGGCACTTGCCACGGATTCAGATTAAGTTACCCCTTCCTGAGTTATCCTAAGTACCAACCCACCCAGAATGAAAACCATAAGGTACCCGGTGAGGGATAAGGATGCGTGCGACCGGTTCACCGCTGAAATTCTTTGCATCGATGACAACGCACTCACTTTGATTGACGTTTTCGTCTTGAATGAAGCAAATAACATAACCGTCATCTTCCTCTGACGAACCTATTTTGGGCGCAAAAACTGCTTCACCAACATATCGCCCTTCACCAAAATTGTGGTGCTCTGTCTGACCGGTTTCCCGGTCGAATTTCATTATCGATTTGAACGTGATCGCGCGAGTCTGGTCGAATTCCGAGGAATAGGTATAGCGTGTTTTCGACCCTGCGTAATCATCATTGATGCGAGAGAAGTCAGAATAGTAGTCGTGCAGAGGCCCTTCCGTAATGTCGCCGGTTTCGACATTAATGTGCCACTCATACATCTGTCCCAACAGGTCAGTGGGATCATCTGTGTCGACTTCCGCCGCACCAATGATGTCTGATGATTTTGAACGACAGGCCTGAACCACAACCACATCGCCCTCCTCCCACGCGTTCGCTGTATGGATCACGACACCAACGTCGACGGTAAACCATTTCACATCTTCGTCAGAACCGTGGCGCGGCATAATGCCAATGCGCGAACCGTGTTCTGCTTCAAACCCGAGTGGAGATTTACCTTCCATAGCGGCTTCTAAGTCAAAGGTCAGTGGGAAATCGAGGAAAATCGAATAATTTTTTGAACAGGCGAAGTCGTGCATCATCACGCCCTTGGGAATGGTGATCGGCGTAGAGTGAACCAGGGCGCCTTCCTTGTTGACGACTGAATAGGTCACAAAGGGAGGGAAAGGACCATAACCGAAGGTCATCATTTCCCCCGTGGTTGGATCAACCTTGGGGTGAGCCGTAAAAGCGTGAGTTAATTTACCGTCGAAATCGGTCGTGCCAACGGTTTTAAGGTCCGGCAAGCTGAGGATATGTGGAACCGAACCCTCGTGCAGTGCGTAGAGTGTCCCATTGTGATTGACGAACGCTGTGTTGCCTGGGTTCTTACCGGCGGGTGCACCTTCTGGCATTGCTTCTGCGCCACCATCTAACATTCCTTTAAGGCCTCTCCAGAGCCAGCGGTCTGCTTTTCGCTCCCACCGTAAGCCTTCTGTATCAACGAAGCGATTTCGATAGGTCACTGCGCCGTTCTCGAATTGCACAGCGTGCACCATGCCGTCACCATCAAACCAATGGTACTTCTCCACGTTTGAAACATAGACAGGGTTTGGTCCTATCCTCAGATAGTGACCTTTCAGGTCAGTTGGAACCTCACCAATGACCTGCAATTCTGTGACGACGTGTTCTTCCTGGACCGGTCCATAGTTACCCTCTAGAAAGTAGTTGCCTTCAAATATCTTTGCCGGTTCAGGATTTGTTTTTTGTTGGATAGTCATTGTGATTCCGCTGCAGTCTTTCAACCGATGGTAGCAGTTTCCGCACCAGTAGACTGCGCAGATTCGAATGATCGCGGCCGGAATAAGTGGGGCTCGGGATTGGGCTTCGCGAGCCGGATGGAATCATCCGGCTCTTGAAGTTTTTGCTTTCGCTAGAACGCGCCCATCTTGAATCGAACTTCAAGACCATAGAGTCTTGGGTCGCTGGGTGTACCTGTTCGGCGCCAACCGCCACTCTCTGTGGCGCCATATTGCTCGATCTGACGGAAGCCAATGTCATCAAAGACATTGTTAACGAATGCAGCAACTACCCAGCTTTCGTTGGGATGCCAGGCGACACGTAAATCCAGCCTGTCATAGGAATCAGCGGACTGATCCTCACGCTCGAAGACGGAGAAGTAAACCCGGTCGATCCACGAATAGTTCATGGAGAAATCGATGTCTCCGCCCGAACTCAGCGCCAAGTTATACATCGCCCAACCACCAGCCTTGAACTCCGGCACCCTGATCATACTGTTACCCTTGATGTTGATCAGGTTCGTCGTCGCATCGAACAGTGATTCCGGTTGCTCCGGGTCGTTGGGATCAATGACGAAATAATCCTTGGTGTATTCGGTCCCCGTATAGCTCCCGTGGAATCCCAGTGTGAGACTGGCTGTGGCTAACCAGGTGAGTTCCAAATCCAAGCCATACAACTCAGCCTCAGGCACTGGAACGACATTAGTTGTATAACCACCCGCAAAGGCGACGCCATTAGCAAAAGTGTGTACGTTCTCGTAATCGTAAAAATAAACAGCAGAATTGAGCTGCAATTTATTATTGAGCAACGTGCCCTTATAACCGAGTTCGTACGCGATCAGTTCTTCTGCGTCGAAGGTTCCCTGCCCGCTAAAGAAAACGAGATTGAAACCACCGGATCGCAAACCTTTCGTAGCCGAGACATAAAAAAGCGTTTCATCGGTTGGTGTCCAATCGAGGTTGGCACGCCAAGTGACGTCCTCGGTATTCTTGTCCAACCTTCTGGATAACGATTGACTTGACGGTATTCCAGCCAGCATCAAGCGACTAGGGTTAAGAATATTGCCTTCTGCATCCATGTACCCGAGCGCCTGGTTCATAGCGGCAAGAGTTGATGTGCAATTATCAACAATGCAACCTGTTCCGCCCCCGGCAAAGGGAGTATCTTCGAAGCCCAGCGGCACGATTGTTTGCTCGGCGTAGTAAAACAATGTCTCATATCCATCGAGCTCATCCCGGGCCCAGCGAAGACCCAGCGTTAACGCAAACTGATCGTTAATTTGGTAAACACCCTGAGCAAATGCAGCGTAGGCATCACGTTCGGTACGGGTCTGGTATTCCAGATCGGTACCTATAGTGGAAGGGCCGTGGGGAACACTGTCGCCCTTGTCACCTTCCCAGGCACCGTAGCAATACCAATCGAGCTGGTCTTGAGCGGCGATAGCTGCTCCCGACAGACAGTTAAATGGCGCGTCTCCTCCCGAATCTACCGCGTTACCGGCAGCCAGAGCCGTGAAAAGATCAACTTTGGGTATACCAGCAAGAATTCCTAATGGTTCACCATTGGCATATCGAGACTGACAGTCGGCGTTGCCTACACAGTTGTAATCATAAAAATCACCGCGCTGCCTGATCTTCGCGTGATAAACGAACGCCCCAGCCGTAATTGACAGATTTTCATTCGGATCAAAGAAAAACTGTAATTCGTTGGAAACATAGTTCGTATCCTGACTCACATAGAAGGTGCGATCGCCGAGTGGATTACTCGTGAGATCCACATCTGACTCGCGATCATAAAAATAATCGGTATATCCGAAGATGTATTTCATCGCGAACTTGTCATTCACATCCCAGGTAAGGTCGAACGACATCGCCTGATGGTCAAAGAATTCATCCTGCTGGCCGCTGGTGTCTGTCTTGAGATCACCACCCTCGACGCCACTGATACCAATTAAACGTTGTCTTGCTGGATCGTGACCATAAGCGTAATTGTAATGATCCGTCGTCCCCGTGGTTGCAATGTCGGCACCGGGTGTCACACGCTGAGCGACGACATTGCTACCGTCCACCGGATTTCTAAAGTTGAATGTCTCCTGACCCGTGATCATGCAAGACGTGCCATTGATGACACCGGGCGTTGCGATATAAGGTGTCCGAGTCAACTTGTCGGGGCAAGCAATGCCCGGATCAACTGCTCGAAATCCCCAGGCGTAGGTGCTGGTATCACGCTCTGTGTCCTTACCGCCACGCTGGGACAAGTTGAGAATCCCCGCGGCATCAGCACCACCCATCATTCGATGGTAGCTGCGCTCGTTGCCTCGAATGTTAAACGTAATGCTGTCGGTTGGCGTCCAGCGCAATGAAAGCGCGTAGTTTTCATCACCGTAGTCGCCAGGGTCAGGATTACCTGACAAGTCTTTGTAGTAACCATCGCGCTCACGATTCATACCAACGAAGCGTGCTGAGAGTACATCCTTGATTATAGGTCCGGAAACAACCCCATAGACTTCCAACAAGTTGAAGTTGCCAACTAAGGTACGCAACTCGCCGTAGAACTCATCAGTGGGCTTCTTGTTGATAAAGTTAACGGCACCACCAATGGCATTTCGACCATAGAGGGTACCCTGTGGACCTCGCAGGAATTCGATTCGCTCAACATCAAAAAGTCCCCCTTCTGTTGATGCGATACCGAAGTCCTCGGAGTACACACCATTTTGGTATGTCGCGATTCCTGGATCGCCTCCCAAAGATCGGAAATTTCGGCCAACGCCGCGAATAGCCATATCGTATGGCTCAATGACGGCTGCCGGAACCATTGCTTGCAGGTCTTCCTGGTTGCGAATGCCAAACTCTTCAATCGCCTCGGCTGTAAAGGCTGTAATCGAAATAGAGGTGTCGCTAATGGACGCCTCTCTTCTTTCAGCGGTTACGATGACCTCTTCAAGCTGTCGGTCTTCGGCGCCAAGCGCAGAGTTCGCTATAGGAAAAAATAGAAGTGTAGTTGTGATTATGAAACAGATGCCACGCAGAAAACGAGTACGCATTTCTTACCCCTCACTCTATATGGATATGTAACCGGTACCTCAGTTATTGCGATGTTCTAACTTCATCGACCAACTACTGCATAACACCTTTGCATCAAACCAATATAAAACAAGAACAACTATCGCGGCTCTTTAACTGCCTCCTCATTCTAACGCCGCTTGAGAGACCACTGCAATACTTCAAATAATTGGGGTTGGAGCAAAATTCCCATTCCCATTCCCATTTCGATTACCGTTTCCATTTCCATTTCGATTGAAGCGACAGGCTAAATGTTTCATCGTCGGAAGCTTACAGATACTCGCTCTTGCGCAGGTGATACCTGGGCTTCATCAGTTCAGGGTTCACGGCTGGTAGGGCCTTAAGTCCTAGCTGTCGGAAGAACAAATCACGTTATCGAGCGTTGCATTAACGGACAAATTTGACTTGGAATCTGATAAGTTTCGACTTCAATTTAAATAATTGACGGAACAACAGTCTTTTCGACAGCGTGACCGTAAACCATAAACGCAATTGTAAATTTTACTCCGACCCCAATTATTCCAAACAGATGGTGTTTCCCGCATGACCAAAGCCTATATTCTCGTCCTTATAAGTTATCTACTGGCCCTTGCCGCTGCGTGGGTGACGCTTCAGTTTGTTGCCGAATATCACATTATGACCCAAGTGCTGATTGCGGATGTGGCCGCGACCATCATCATTTTCGCATTCAGTGTTGTGTACAAAAATTCCAGTTTTTACGATGCGTATTGGAGCGTTATTCCCGTGGTCATTGTTGGCTACCTGATGAGTCTACAGGGCGACGCAGAACTGATTCGTCAGCTGATGCTGGCGCTGGTCATCCTGCTCTGGGGCTTTCGACTAACGGCCAACTGGGCCTATACCTGGAGCGGACTTGATCATGTGGACTGGCGCTATGTGAACCTGCAGGCAAAGGCAGGCATCCTGTGGTGGCCCCTCAGCTTTACGGGGGTTCATCTCTTGCCAACTATCCTGGTGTTCCTGGGCTGCGTACCGATGTATCACGCCCTGGTGATTGGCAGCCACCCGATCAACGGATTCGACTACCTGGCGCTGGCTATCGGCCTGATTTCAGTGTGGCTTGAGTTCCAGTCTGATCGTGAATTACATCGTTTTCGCAAGATTCGAAGCAGTAGCGCTGAAGTTTTGAGTACGGGGCTTTGGTCCATGTGCAGACATCCAAATTATCTGGGCGAGATCGGCGTTTGGATCTCTGTACTGTTGTTCGGTTATGCCGCGGTTGGCTATGCCAACTACTGGATGCTCTCGGGCGCGGTTTCCATGATTCTTTTGTTTACCATCGTCTCGATTCCAATGATCGAAAAGAAACTGACCGAAGATAAACCCGGTTATGCTGACTACAAAGCCAGGTCGTTCTCGCTGATTCCGCTGTCGAAACTTCGCTGATCGTGATGCGTCCTTCCCGTTTAGGACGCTTTACCCGCACGTTGCGTCTGTAGCCTCCCTGGAGGTGCTAGATTCCTGGTGTGACACATATGCTTTACAAGCCGCAGCGGGAAGGCGGTGTGGTGGAGCCTGATCAGTTTCGCTTTCAATTTGAAGAACCGACGGGACTACCAAAATCCCGCGACAATCAATCCCCCGGCAAGCGGTACGGTCGCCACCAGGAATAAAATGAACGAATAAGACAGGACTTTGTTGGCCGGCAACCCGGTCATGATCAGCAGTGGGATGACCACAAAAGGATGAATGATATTGGTCCACTGATCGCCGTAGGCAATACCCATGACAATCAGTTCCGGCGCCGTTCCCAGTGTTTCAGCCGCTGCCAGAAATGCAGGTCCCTGCACAGCCCACTGGGCACCACCTGAGGGAATAAACATATTAATGACACCACCGGAGAAGAAGGCAATCAGCGGCAGTGTTTCGGCTGTCCCTATTCGGGCAAAATAATCCGCCATCTGGGCGACCAGACCCGTGTTCAGCATTACTCCCATAATGCCTGCATAGAGTGGGTATTGCAGCAGAGTTGGCACCACTGCACGGCCAGCCTGCATCAATACCTGACTAAATTCTGAAGCAGATCGCGTCAACAAAAGGCAGGCTGCCAGAAACGTCCAGTTCACAATATTCAGGTCCAGTTGTATGCCTTTCGAATAGAACCAGTTGCCGACATAGATAATCAACAGCACCCCCATAGAGGAGGTTAACCAACGACTGTTTTCCAGCCGGTAAGCGGGCCCTGACCGGCCTTCGTCCAACGGTAGTGCCTGGTCGCTCTGCTCTGCGTCTTGCACTGCGTTAGCTTCATCAATTTCCTCCAATTCAGCATCAGCCGGTGCCAGCAAACTAGCCACGAGGGCAACAGTAGCCAGTGTCACAACGATGGTCACAAGGTTAAAGGAAGACAGGATTGTCTGGGTTACCGGTAACAGCCCACCCAACTGTTCCTGCATGGGGTTACCTTGCGTTGCTACCAGCAAAGGTGCCGAGCCTGAGTAACCCATGTGCCAGACGACAAAACCACTGAACGCAGCCCCGCCCAGCAAAGGATAATGGACTTTCTGACCTCTATTGCGAAATGACAGTGCCACCTGCCTTGCCATTAAGCCACCCAGAATGGTCCCCAGAGGCCAGGCGACCAAACTCACGCACCCCGCGAACACGGCTACAAATGCATAGGCCCCCCGCGCGGTTCTGGGCACACCCGCCAGCCGTTCCAGAAAGGCGGGTACCGGTCCAAGATGGGCCAGCGCATATGCAAACAGGATGGTCAGACAGACCTGCGTAATAAAAGGCAATAGTGACGCCAGCCCATTACCCCAGGACATGACCACCTTTTCGGCGTTGGCCGGCGTCAACCACCAGGTCAGTACCAGGGCGGCAAGCGTCATGACAATACCGAACGCAAATGGTTCTGGCATATATCGATCGAAGACTCTGATAATGGTTCTTGTCAGTTTCTGAATACTTTTATCCACCCTGATGATTACTGGTCTACTAAGCATGCCTGATGAAGATACTTTTGTATTCTTCCAAAAACACACTCTATAACGGCTGCTTTCAGCGCCGCCTGCCATTCGGTTTTTCCATTCAGAGAGCACAAGCATAGGGGCGCGGATCTTCGCGCCCTGAAACTATAGCCTAATGAGAAACATATAAAAAACACTCGTCAGTTGGCTCTACTGGAAAGCCAGCAAATACTGCCCTGAATTCTACTTGCTGCAATTATGAAATACAGAGCAGTCATCTACAGCCTTTTCGTCCTGATTTTCAAACACCGGCCTTATTCTACCTTCAGCAAAAGCTACCTTTCATGGAAGCACTGTTACATTCCGATGCTCTCTATGGATCCTTCCTGCTAATGTCTGACTACCATGTCATTATCGTAATTAACCATGCTTTGAAAAATACGGGCATAACGCCTATCCTCAGTATAGTTATTCATATTATTTGTGAAACCAGGACGGCTCATAATTGTGGAGACCTAAATGCGTAAACTTTTGCCATTACCCAGTCTACTGCTCTTACCATTGTGCGTTCTTGGCCAGGATGTGCATCCTGAAGTTCAAGCGGCGCTTGATTGGCAGATTCCGAAAAATGAATGCGAATTCAAGGTCAAACGAACCAATGTGGGTGGTACAGACCGAAATTTTCAAAAGGCGATGAAAAAATATACAAAGTGCAACGAAAAATACCAGGCCGGGTTAGTTGCAGAGCGAGACAATATGATGGGTGTAGCACACCACGGATTAACCCAGGAGCAAGCAGATATTATCATGGGGCATATGGGTGCAATCGCCATCATACTAAAAAGAAATGACTCGGAGTCAGCGGTGCCGGAATCGGTCCGTGAGGCCAATCAAACCTCTGATTTCAATAAATAGGGTTACCCTGCACCACCGTTTCGAAGCAATTCAATCGAGCGACGAATCCAGGCAACTGCAGGCGCGGTCTTCCACTCTGCTTCCATCGTGTTGATATACGCTGGAAGTACATTGGCACAGCGCTTACTGCACCAGCAGTGACGTTGATTACCTTTGACTCATCGTAAATTCCCGCCGTGACTACCTCTCTTACTGCGTTTTCCGTATTAGGTCAGTGAATCTTGCCCTGATCGCGTTGACAAAATGTTTATCACGCGCAAAACGCTAGTCACTAAAAAATCACCAAAGCGCGGTCAGGTGGCCTAACAGGGGGTCTATGATGGCTGTTCCCTGATCAACTTCCCTGATCGACACTGTTCCGAATCACTTGAATGGCGTATAAAGGAAGGAATCGAAATCTCCCAGGAAATGCCGATGGACTATCCAGTAATTTCAGCTGACTCCCACATTACCGAAGCCCCAAATACTTATATCGACTACATAGATGCCAAATTTCGAGATCGTGCGCCTCGAATCGAGTCGTTAGGGAATGGAGATGTCTTTATTATCGACGGCATGGATCGTCCCATCCAATTGGGGTTGGTCGCTGCGGCAGGTAAAAAGCCAGAAGAAATCACCGCCAGCGGTGTTAAATTTGAAGAACTGCATCGCAGTGGCTGGGACCCTACAGCCAGGATGGCAGACCAGACAAAAGATGGTGTATCGGCAGAGATCATCTATCCAACCGTCGGGATGATGCTGTGTAACCATAAGGATTTTGATTACAAACAGGCCTGCTTTGATGCCTACAATCGCTGGATTGCTGAATACTGCAGCGAAAACCCGAACCGATTGTTAGGCTGCGGGCAAACCGCCGTCAGCAGTCCGGAACAAACCGTTAAGGATCTGCAGTCCATCAAGGACCTGGGGTTACGTGGCGTGATGATGTCGGGCAATCCCCAGGAAGAGGACTTTGATTCAGAGATTTACAATCCCGTCTGGGAAAAAGCGATTGAGCTGGACCTGCCGGTTTCATTCCATATTCTTACGACCAGGGGCGGGGGTCATCGCGGCCCCAGAATCAACAGTTTCTTATCGATCATCCGGGGCAACCAGGACATCATGGGGACGTTGATCTTTGGCGGCGTGTTCGAGCGATATCCGGCATTGAAAGTTGTCTGCGTCGAAGCCGATGCAGGCTGGGTGCCGCACTATTTGTATCGCATGGATCATGCTTACAAACGTCACAGGAACTGGCTGGCGCCGAACGTTGCCCTGTCCAGAATGCCGAGCGAGTATTTCCTCGAACATATCTACATCACCTTCCAGGATGATTGGGTCGCTTTTCGCAGTGCCGAAATGATGAACTGGCGCCGTTTGATGTGGGCTAACGATTTCCCCCACTCTGACTCTACCTGGCCCTGGTCACAGGCAATGCTGGAAGAACACACGAAGCTTTTAACACCTGAGATGAAACAGGCCATCTTGTGTGAAAATGTCGTGGATCTTTACAAGATCGACCTGGCCTCGCTGGCCCCGTAAATTCGGGGCAGTGCCCGCCTGCAATATCAGCCCTCAGCAATATCGTTAACAGGGTCAATGCATTTTACCGGTATGTACTGAATGGGCTTTGCATCGCCACGGTGATACCGGGCTTCAGCCTGCGCCGGCGTCTCGAGCTTTGATGCTGCCATTGCGGCAGACTTTCGATCAACTGGTACTGCGTCGGTAGCATCGGGCGGGGGCATTATATTGGCGGGGTAGTAAACTATTTTATCTTTGCCGCTGCGCTGCCTGGTTGGGTCTATGTCCCGCTCGTTGGTCCCTGCAACAGGATGCACCGAAACGCCGTCGACAATCTCCAGATCAAGCCACCATTTTTTGAGCCGATTTCGACGACCATTCCCAAGCCAGTCATCCAACCTGACAGCGACGGGCACCATTAAGGGTTTTAGCCACCTTGCATTAACACCCAGCCAGCTAGCGACCCGAATCATGACAGCACCATCGGCATTCGGTACCTTATTGAGCGGACAGGTTTTCATGCATCGACCACAGCCGGCGCCACGCTGATTTGTGAGTCGATACCGGGTGCAGCGCTCCGCGTCGATTTTCCACATCTCGTAACCATTGAAGACCACCTTGTCTCCCATGGGAATCGCCCCACAGGGACATTCGCGCGCGCACTTATGACAATTATTGCAAAAATCCTGCAACCCAAAATCAATGGGCTTGTCCACCGTTAAAGGTAAGTCGGTAGTCACGACGACCGATTTGAATCTTGGCCCAACAAACGGGTTCAGTACCAGCTCGCCGATGCGTGATAGCTCGCCCAGGCCCGCCCAGAGGATCAGCGGAATATGCAACACATGACTCAGCACATTGGTCTGGGGCCGTGAGCTATAACCTTTGTCACACAAGAATCGCGCCATAATGCCAGCAATCTCTGCACCCCTCATATAGGCACGCATGGATTGAGGGCCAGATATCCAGTCGTCACCGCTGGCGCCTTCCATTGTCTCGTGGCCCTGATCAATCAGCATCACAACCGCATACCGATGGTAGGGCGTAATTGGCTGGCCATCGTTATGGTGGGAGTACCAGCTATAGCGCGGGATCTTGCAGATACCCACCATATCAGCGCCCAGGGCATAGGCTAGAGATTTGACGGCTTTGCTGTTCTGGTCGGCGTCATTCATGCCAGGGTCTTGTTCCGGCGCGACATCATTATCCTGAAGGGGCACCATGCTGCCTATTAGCGGCATATAGGACTGCGCAGCAGGTGTCTTGAAGGCAAACCGGGTTCGTTCCAGTTTTGCTTTCGGCCCTAGATCGCCGAACTTGGGACGTTCGAAAAAAGAAGCCCGGTGCGGCACACGGGGGATTTCATCGTCAAGAATCAATGTTGTCGGTCGTTCAACCCGCCGGACCTGCTCCATTGGGTAGCTACCCAGGTGAGTTGCACGTGCACCGCGGCGATGACGTTCCCGCCCAGACTCGGCGCCATTAATGCCCAGCCAGTATTTGAAACCACGATCGCGATTTTGTGTCGTGGCAAGCGGTATGTCGACCGCGCAGGCATAACTTGTGGTGACCACGGCGAGCACAACATTATCACCCAGAAAAGGCGATACAACCCTGTCACCCCGTGCACGACAACAGATGCCTGACAGCACTGACAGCCGCTCAATATCGACATCCGACACACTACCTATATGAGCCGTTGCGGTGTAGCCCAACTCACCGCAATAGTTCGCGATGTTGGCGGCGATTCCAGCAGCGCGAGTCTTGGCAATCATGTCCCGGCTATTAAGCAGCCAATCCCTGGCAAGATTTCCTCTTTCTGCCTGGCGCGGGATCTCCAGCGCGAACACGATAGCATGGGTATGTTCGGTATCCTCCCGATCTTGCAGCCAGGCATTTTCGGGAATCAGGCAGATCCCGGCATGCGCCGCATTCAGGAAATAGAGGCTACCCTTGATGTCAATGCTACGTCGTTCCATGTCATCTGGAACCGGTGCTTTGGCAGGTGCCACCTTGCCTTGCCGATATTCCATGAATAAATCGAAGTATTGCTGCGCTGCAATTGATAGTTCGCCCTGGGCTGTTTCTTGCGGGGGCGGTGCCGCCAGCCGGGCACGCTCGTGCTCTTGCTTAAGAATGTGGAGGTCTGTGGGCAGCACTTCCAGCGGAAATCGCCCTAACTGCACGGGGCGTTTTCTTGACGGCTCTGTAAATATCACCTTGTGTTCCCTTCCCGTCTAGCTGGTTCGCATGTCGATAGTCAGGATCATCTTCTCAAAGTGGGGTTGAGTGCAAATATTTTCCCAGGCATTCGGTCGATTGAAATAATTCTTCAGGGATTAATTTTCCGGTGACATTTCCGGGAATGTGCTGCTGTTACACTTTCTTCAACATTGATATTGTTCGAAGGCCTACCCGAAACATGTTCGTAAATCACACCTAAGAGGTACTGTGCCTCCACATCTCCTGATTCAACCAATGCCTTTTGTTCTTCCAAATCACGCATCGACGGAACATCATCCATAACACT
>Ga0208948_1000365_pt1 | contig 21499 bp, 20 predicted proteins | sample AOAMet11_17_M020_2_FD_188228 | JGI IMG/M metagenome (GOLD analysis project Ga0208948, IMG submission 188228) | Ammonia-oxidizing marine microbial communities from Monterey Bay, California, USA - CAN11_17_M020 (SPAdes) | ecosystem: Environmental > Aquatic > Marine > Intertidal zone | place...
GGCAATATTTGCAGCGTTTGTTGCAATACCTGGAGCATTAACAATAGGGTCTGTTGCTGTACCTGTGATTGTAATATCAGTACCAGCAACAACAGAATCAACTTGACCACCCCCAACAACATTATTAAACTCAATAATCTCATTAAGAGCGTTACGACCTAGAGTTTTAATTGGGGTTTCGCTTGCTGTTGAATTTAATGTGACTTTTTGATCAGCTATTATTGGGCTATTGAATTTATTGTTAGTTCCGTAAAACTCATTACTTGAGCTAATATTTTTGTTGAAGTTTAAACTTCCCCCAGGTGATCCTACATTAAATACTCCACGACCTAATACATTAGAGTTTCCATTGTTATCAACTAACAAATCTAAACTTTCAATGAGTGGTTTATTAGGGTTAGCTATGCTTATAAAATTGCGAATCCAAGCAATACCACCAGCAGGCACTTTTGAGATTTTGTTATTGTTATCTAGCAAAAGCATACTATCACCAACACCTAAAGCAACCCCTGCACCAGACTGAGCTGTTAAATTAGGTGTTGTTAATAAAGAAGTGTTAATAGTTACAGGACCATCAATTTCAGTTGCACCTTCACCAGTTACACTTAAAACTTCTGTACCATCACCTTTTTCAATTGAAAGTACTTTGTCAGTGTCTAAAGCACTTCCTCTCTTTATTGTTACAGCCCCATTTGTAGCATCTGTTGTTATTAGTTCGCCATTGTCATAAGCATCTTGTAAATCACCACTCCCACCGCCTGTTGGAGTTTGCCAAGTTGCAAAACCATTTACATCACTTGTGAGAACTTTGTTAGCACCTTTTGATGGTATATCAATTTTAAGACCGTTGGTTTCTGATAAGTAAATAGAATTTGCTTGTGTTAATAACTCTATTGTAGTGTTGTTAAATGATAATTGTGTTTTTGTATTGTCACCAAATAACATTGAATTGTTTTGTACTTGTACCCGATTGCCATCTGCAATCAATTCAATATTTCCATCACCTAAAACAATAGAATCTTTAGGCGCTCCTGTACTTGAGTCAACTACCTGCAATGAAATTTGACCATCAACAATTTGTAAGTAACCTAGATTACTAACCCCATCACCCCCATTTATTTTAAGTTGACCTTGATTTAAGTGAACGCTTGAATATATATCACTTGGATTAACCCCATTTGTGAAATATAGAGAAGCATTTTCAGTTTGTGGTCTAATCCATGAACCATTTGGCATTTTGATTGCAGAGCCATCGCTAGAAGCATTTTCAATATCTAATCCACTTCCTGTAAAAACAAATGTTCCAATAGTTCCACCGTCTGCATTTTCTAAAGTAAACTGTTGATATGTTGGTGTTGTCGCACTACCCGAAAACAAATTCATATTTGAATAAGATGTACCTGCACCATTTGATGAAAGACTTGCTACTCCATCAACAGAGGTGGCTTTAGCCATTGTTAAAGAAGCTTCGGCACTATTATCATACTGCTTTCTAATTGTCAGTGAAATATTCGGATTATCAAGAATATAAGAAGTTGCTGAGGCATCAAAAACAATGTTAGGTGATGTTGCACCAAAATAACCACTACCTACTAGAATCCCACCATCAAAATCAACAGTAGAGGCTACACTTTGTGGAGCAGTGTCAACCTTATCTAGTTTATTTGCTAAGTCACTAGAAACATCAGCTACATAAGCACCTTCTTCTCCTGCAACTGTAACAATTTCTAAAGCATTGTCTGCCTTAGCTGAAACATTTATATCACTTGAAAGTGGGTTTACTGTTGTACCTAGACCTTGAAATGCAATAGAATCTGTATCGACTGTTGTAACAAACTCAATACCACTGCCAGGCACAACACTGCCATTCTCATTAACACTTACATTTAATATGCTTTCTTGAAAGGCTCCGTTTTTATCACGAATTTCAATATCATAATTAACAGCCGAACTAAGCCAAATTTGTGCTTGTCCAATTACATCTAAAGGCACAGGGTTGGGATTTTGCACTCCATCTTTTGTGGCAAAAGTAGGTGCAAATATTGTTGAATTATGCACATAGAAAGTAATAAGCCCACTTGCTAAAGGTGTTGAAGAATTTTTGTAATAGAATCTTGATTGAATCCAAGGTGTTAGTTTTTGCATAGTTTTTCCTTTAGTTTATTTAGCTTAATTGTTCCACATTAATATCTATTGTCATGTAATTTAATGCTTCAAAATTATCAGCACGAAATTTATAAGTAATTGAAGCTTCGCCATTTGAAGGAGTGTATGTTAATATTTCACCACCAAACACATTAGCTAGAATATTAGTACCTCCCGTACTTCCATCACCAAGCGCCCATGATGTACCAGCAAAGTAAGGGTAAAAACTTGACGAATGGTAAGGGAAGATAAAACCGTTTTCCGTTTCTGTAACGGAAGCGTTACCAACAGTAGAACCACGAAATTGAACTCTAGTCGCTTTTGGTACACCTTGTATTAAACTTGCTGTGTTATCATATATGATTGCATTATGGCCATCATTCGCATAATTTTCTGCACCAATAGTAGGCGTGTTTATCATTTCAGCATAAAAACTATTACCTGTACACACTAAAGCGTCAACAATATCTGTGTTATTATAACCTCTAAATAATAATTGATTGAAAATACCTATGGAGGAAGTGTTATTGATTGCGTAGAAGTTATTACCATTCACGATACATCTATCACCACCTGTAACTTTCAAGTAGGTTTGAACTCCTGTGCCTGTTCCAATACGCTTAATCTTATCAAAGTGATTGCCAGAAATAGAATTTGAACTACTCACTGCACCAATGTAAATTTCAATGTAGCCACCTTCAATATTGTTGTCATCAAAGATTGTACGATTAGCCCCACTTACATTCAATAAACCTGTCCAAGTAGAAGAACCAAACTCACAATTTTTAACACTTACATTTACACCCAAAAGTGTAACATCTTGAGCCACATTACTAAAAACCATTTTGCAATTATTCAAGCTTATGTTACAAGTAGCATCGGTTTCAATACCTTCAATCTGTGAATCAATAATTTCAATACTTGAATTAGTAAAAATCAAAGCAGGAACAGCCGAACCACTCACTTCAACAAAAAGGTTTTTGATCGTAACATTGTCAGTGTTTGCTGAAATAGATACAGAAGTTCCTACTTCAACCTTACCACCGCCAAAATCAACAGTACAATCCTCAGAGGCTTCAATAGCGTTTTTTATGCCAGCCTCATTCACTGCATTAGAGCTGAACTTTGACACACCAAACCAAGCCCCTAGAACTTTCTCATTAAGATAGCCAGGCGCTAAACTTGTTTCTGCAAATATTTTGTATTGTCCTGCATCAATAAGCCCTATATTTATCTTAGAAGTAAAGTTTAGGAGTGTTCCAAATCTTACTTGATTTACAAAATATTCTGTATTATCAACAAGTGGTGACAATGTATAAGTAGTTGGCCTATCCCAAATCAAATTCTTACTTGTTAGAGCTGTTCTAAGCGTTGAAAGTTGAGTGTCTGAGCAAGTAGTATCAAAGAACCATTTAGCGTAGCCTACAAAGTTAAAAATGTAGTTGGCAAAGTCACCGCTTGTTGCTCTAAAGTTATTATAAGCTTCTTCTGTACTTGAACAGGCGTTTATAGTTAAAGAGATTATGTTATTGTTTATAAATCCATTATCTACTAAATGAACACTATCAAGTGTAAGTGTAGGGGCAACACTACCAGTAAGCTTGTATCCTCTAACTATTTGATGAATACCATCACTATTATTTGAAGCAGTAAACGCTGAATAATCATCCGTTGTATTATCACCCACTGCACCCCACCAAGCAGGATATAGTTTGAAATTGTCATCACCTTCAAATTGAACATAATGCGTTGAGTCTGTACTTACTGCAATCTCTTCATTCACTTGCAAAACATTTACATTACATTGGTTAAATCTTAAAACTGAAGTTGTTAGAGCTGTAAGCCTATCAAAAGAAAAGCCAGCGTTGATCTGAACATCACAAGATTGTACAGTAATAGTTCCATCTATTTCAATCTCACCGCTTACAAGTTCAAGAGTTTCACTTTTAGCCACCGCCCAAATTGAAGCTTGAGCAATGCGACTACCCATATTCACACCACGATTAGGAGTAACACCATAGTAAGAGCTTTTTACATTACCATCATACATTCGGAAGTTACGACCATTTGCACTTGCAGAAAGTGAAAATATCATACCTAAGTCAGTTGTAGCAGTAGATGAAGGAACCCACCTAAACCAACCTCCACCGTTATCAATGTTAGATGTGTAATAATTAAAGCAATAAACATAATCATAAGAGTTAGGCTCTAAATTAGCCATAGCTTCAACAGATTCAACGTAAACTATTCTCGATGTATTTATAGCACTTGAAACTGAAGAACCTGGAACATTAGGCATAAAATAAGCTAAAGCATACTCAGGAACCACACCTTCTGGATTAGTTCTGCGTTCTACTTTAATTGAATAGTTGCCAGCCTCGTAAAAAACACCAGTTGCAGGAACAAATCCACCTATATCAAGTAAGAGTTGACTGTCTAAAGAAGTAACTCCATCGGGGTCGGCATAAATAGATTTCAAGATAGTAGAGCTACCTACTTCATAGAAAGTAACTCTACCTTGTGACAAAGGAATTCCATCATTGTCAAAATATTGCGCTCTTTGAGCTACTGCTAAATTTAAACTCATTATTGACCCATTCCTTGTCTTATTTTTTCCGCACCAATTCCACCTATGGGCTTCTCTGTTACTTTGTTGCTTTCTTGCTCACCGCTAAATGTACCAAGGGCATTACGACCACCCGCCCGAACTACTTTAGGTTGTAAAAAATTACTAAATGTTTTTCCTACTGAGGAAATGTAAGGGTTATCACCTGCTTGCTCCAAAATAGATGGAGTTTGATTAGGATTAGCACTAATAGCCATTGACATCATACCATCAGAATCTTTGCCAAATCCTTTTCGTGAAACCTTATCAACACCCCAATCAATAGCTTTGCTTAGATACTCACCTTTTGATTTTAATAAACTCCCACCTGCACCACCTCGTTTATCTCCGATGGATTGCATCGCAAATTTCGCCATTGTTGCGTGTTTACCAATATCTTCACCTGTTAAGTTATTTATCATACGAGCTAAAGTTTTGGTATTTCGGTCTTGGTTATTATTAAGCATAGCTTGAACCATAGAACCACCACGGGTAGCAACCTCTCCTGTTTCCTCGTCTGCTATACCTTTACCCAACCTTCTTTGGATAAAGTCTTGAGCATTCCAATATTTCGCATAATCCTTACGAGCATTATTGTATAAATCCCTAGCTTCTTTTCCGCCTTTAGCTTCAATTTGGTCACCCACCAACTCACGACCCATTTGTATCATTTTGTTAGTAGCAACATCTGCTTTAGTGTTCATTTTTCCCATACGAGTAGATACACCTGAACCTGAACGCATAATCTCACTCATGTTTTGCTCTACACTGCGTAAATACTCACCTGTAACAAAATCACCTAACTCATTTATCTCATCGTCAATCTCTTGGAAATCCTTACGCATTGAAGGTGGAACCATTTTTTTATTCGGAGTACTTACATAAGTGACTTTCCCATCTTCACCAATTTCTCTTATCATACCGCCATACTCAGCCATGAGGTCAGACCATTTGTTTTTGAAATCATCAGTTCTTATAGCGCCATCAAAAACACCACCTTCTGAACCACTCAAATACTTCCTCTCAACATCTCCCATTGTAGAGCCTGCTTCACTACGAGCTTTATCAATGGCGTTTTTACCATCAACAAACATTTGACCAACTTGCTCATATGGTGTCATAGCGTTTCTATTTCCACTATTAGCTAAATCAGCTTGCATTATGTATTTATTTAGGTCTTTCTTTCCTTGTTCATCAATATTTGCAAACATACCCCTAGCGTAAGGAGGTACGCTTTCAGCTTGTTTTTTACTAAAACCAGTACCTTCCATTACATCTTTGATAATACGCTCTCTATACTGCTTAGGATTTTTGAAAGCCACCTCCAAAATATCACTTTCTTTTACTTGATCTAGACCTTCACCACTATAATCTAATTCAATATTATCATCAGGTCTTATGCGCTCTGCCTCATCCGCTTGTCTTAAGATATTTGGTGAGTCTTGAAAAGATTTTTTTGTATTAGCCATATCTGCAAATTTTCCAAATGCACCACCTGCAACACCACCAATTGCAGATTGAAGCAAACCAGTACCTAATCCGTTACCCGTTTCAATCCCCTCTTCTTCTTTTTGATATTCACTAAGTCCATATTCACCCAAACCTGCTACAACACCCTCTTTAATACCTTGCATTAATTTAGGTGAGTTTGCTAGAGCTTGGCCACCTAATTTAGCAACACCCGTTGGAGTATAAGAAAAAGCATCATTGGCCATATTACCCAAGAAACCTGTATATGGGTTTTCATCCTCACTAACAGGCTTTGCCATTCTATCCAATGGGTCTTCACCTGAAAAAACAGAACTCAACCCTGCCAAACTCCTATAAGGTAGCGTAACAACATCAGCTATATTAGATGCAAGAGGAAAATTTGCACCTTCATAGTTCGCTCTCTCACTTCTAGGCTTACCTGCTACACGCTCGTAAGCTTCCTCATAAGAAACACCCTCTTTCTGTGAAATAGCTTGAGCTAGTTCTTGTGGGTCATCCAAATTGTATTTTAACTCAGGCGGTGTGTATTCTTTTTGAGGCTCAATATTCTCTTCTACTTGTGGTTTTAGCGCACCACTTGCAATAGCACTATTAATGCTTGCTTTCATTTGCTCTTCACTTGTGCCATCAGGAAACTCTAATTCCCCAAAACCTTTAATATTAACTTTCATCATTGCCTACTTTTCTCAAAATACAATTGCGTGAAGCTTCAAACAGCGTACTAGAATTATAAAAACTTTGCTTGCAAGGAGTAGCAAAAGAACCTACAAAATTAATTGTAGGCTTTACTGCAAAAATCACAAGTAATAAAAAAGCGCCTATTGCGATTTCGTTTATATCGTCAATCAAAAGAATTTACCTGTTGCAGGGTCAAAACTCAAAGCTTTTACTTCTGTCTTTTTAGGCTCTGTTTTTTTATTTGTATTGTATTGACTTCTACTCAATACACCTTTAGAAGCCTCAATCCTATTATCTGCAAGCTCTGTTATTAGTGATTGAAGTTTAAGAATCTTATCTTCTGGCGCTCCTGTTAATTGGTCAACCCATTTACGGATTGAAGAATCATTTGCACCCATAAGACCTCTAACTTCACCTTCATTAACAGCCAAACCTTTTTCAATGATTTGTGATAACAACTTAGCTAGCATAAATGGATTCTTAGCATTAGCAGTAACTTTAGCTTGAGACTTAAGACCTTCATAATAAGCAGGTTTTGCTAAATCTAAGTCAGCTAATTCTTTTCTAACCTCAGCACCTTTTTTAACAGCTAAATCAAGCTTCTCTTTTTCACGTTTAAAGCCTTGGCTTTCTTGTTCAAATCTAAGCTTCTGTTCTCGTTCTTTTTCTTCCATTTCTAATTTCTTAGCATACCCTTTAGCCTCTTCTCTACTCATGCCAGCCTCAGCCATTAACTTCTCAATAGTAGCATTAGCGACTGCCTCAGCGTTTCTTTCTTTAGCACCTCCTGCAATAGCTTTAGACCACTCGTCTAATTTTTGGAAGTTGTGACTTGAAGAATCAGAGTAGCGACTTAGGGTAGCCATAGCATCTTTTTGCTTTCTCCATTCATCCATGTAACGCTGTCTATATTGACTCTTAACAGCCTTGTCTTTATCCCCTTCAAGATTAAAGTATTCATCTAAGATATTCAAAGCATTTTCTTTTGCCGAAGTTTGGTCACGAACTGCTTGCTCAATCAATGGTAGCTCTCTACCTTTTTTCTGTGATTGTGCCAATTTATCCCTGCCAAGTTGATTCTTCCCAAGTGGGTCGGCCTTAGCCTCAGCAGATTCAATTTGCATTTGAGCTTTTAAATCACCTGTTAGCTTGTCATACAACGGAACATCTTGAGCTTCTAAAGCCTTAGCTTGAGCATCTCTAATACCTTGAAGTGCAGCACTTCCAGCTTGACCACCCATGATGGCTTCAGCTCTTGCACTCCCTAAAGCGTTTAAAGTTGCTCTATCTTCACGTTGTCCTAGTGCTTGTTGGTTTCGATTCATTTGACCGAAAAGTTGGCTATAATTACCACTTGTCGGTTTACTCATTTTTACTAGCTCAGGTGTTTTAATGGCTCCGAGTGCGCCTAGTTGATAAGCCATTAACTTAAAGCCTTATTTGCGCCAAACATACTATAATCTTTGTTATAAGGGTTTGATACACCTTTTGGAGCATCACCTCCACCACCAAGCGTACTAGCCATACCAGTCATACCACCAGAGTAAATGTTAGCACCTAACTCAACACCCTCATCAATAGCACTCCCAACATTGTCACTCATGCCTTTAATAAAGTTTGCATTATTTTGATAAACTTGTTGCTCTAATTGTCCTAGACCTTGCTCTGTTTGCATACCTAAGTTAGCTTGACCACCTTGAGCGCCAAACATATTTTCACGAGCGCCACCGCTTTGCTTCAATAGGTTTCCATAACCTTGCATTTCTAAAGCATCATTTTCACGCTCTTGTTTAAATCTATTTAGAAAGTCATTGTACCCAAATTGGCGTTCCTCTTTTGCCAAATTAGTGGCTCTATCTCTAAATTGTCCAGCAATTTGTTGACTTCTATCTTGTAAAGCTTTGGCAGTTGCACCACCACCCGAGAACATACCACCCCGAGCCGCAGCACTTTGTTCAATGGCCTTTGCTTCTTGCTCTTGAACATAGTCTTGGTAAGGGTCTAAGAACTTTTCAACATTTAGATCACTATTGAACTGCCCCATTTGTGGAAGGTCACGAGTTTGTGCTTCACGATACCTAGCTAAATCATCACCATAAGTTACAGCATCTTGACCATAGGCATCAATCTGCCCGCCATAGAACTCATCGCCTATTGCCTGTGCATCTCTCATGCCTTGTTGTTGCGCTCTTATTCCACGCCTATTTTCATCTCTTATAGAGTCACCGGTAAATATACCAGCTAGACTTTGACCTAATCCCATAAAAATTCCCCTTCTTAATTAAATATACTACTTCTTTGTACTTAATGCACCTTGAAGTATATCACCCACATTTGATGTGTATTTAAAACTTAATCCATCCACTAAAATATATTCCTTGTGAATGAGTCCACTTGTTAAAACTTGCAATATTCCCTTGTAAGCTTTAGGCATATTCAGCGTATATTCTTGAGCTTTTTCAAACTCTACAAATATATTAGCACTCCAAGGTGTCCAACAGCAAGAGCTATTAGCTTCCTTTGTTGGGGCTGTCCTTACCCATTTACCCGCCATTATTTCAGTAATATCCGAAAAGGCTTGATTCCAACCTTGTGTCAGCAAATGCTCTGTATTATTAACTTTGTTGTTAAATTCGTCAACGTGTTCCAACATTGAATGACTTGGAAAGGTGTAGAACTTAGCCATTATGGTAAACTACTCATTGAATATCGAACTCTTGCTTGGCCTGCCATAAATTGCATATTTTCCGTAATTGTAACACGAAAAACAAAAGTCCTAGAAGCTCCTAACCCAATCCACTTTAAAACCCCAGCATAGTTACCTGTCTTTTGAAGCTTTGCGGGAATCTTACCGCCTGGATAAGTATTACCTCCATCATAAGAAACTTCTAAAACAGCTTCAGCATCTGCACTAGGGCCAGTAAGAGGGGCTATTCCCTGCAAAATATCCCAATTAAACTCATGGCAAACAAAGTTTTGTAGATTGTTAAACATTTGCGGGCCAGCGTATTGTCTTATAATTGGCTTTTTTTTGTCTACTGTGTTATGATCATAATCTGTGTAAATATCGTTTCTAAGTTCCATTAATACAGGGGAAATAAGATTACCTACCACGATTTTACCCCAAGCAAACGCAGAAAACAAAGGTTCCCAAGCTTCAAAAAAACCCTTATTAGGATCTCTTGAAGCACTTATGTGCCATTCACCCGTTAATGTGTTGTATGAATGTGTTACACCCCTAGAGGTTATTGTTTTCCCTTGAAATACATAGTCACCGCTTGGAATAGTTACGCAGTAAAACTGATTACCACCATCTTGATATGTAAAGCCATAAGCAAAAGGTGTTAAGTCTGCTAGTTTCTCTAAAGCATCTTCAACACTATGGTCAGAAATACGAACTGAGCCATTGCCTGCACCCTTAAAAATCATATTCCTACCGCTTGCATTAGAGCCAAGCCAAAATATATTGTTGCCAATTGTTGCAACAGTATCAGGAGCGCCTACACCAATAGAAGTTCCGGAGCCACTTGTATAGGCTAAGGGTTCGTCTGGGTTAGCTGTTGTTGTAAATATTTGATAGGTTCGTGTGCCATAAGCCCACAAGTCACCCTGTCTTACTTCAATAGCAGTAATAGGATCACTACTTAAATCAGCAGGGATGTAAGATAGTGCATCCCAACCCTTAGAATTAGCAAGGTCTGAATACCAAATAAGGTTGTTTTTTATTGCATCACCCAACGTAGCACTTGAAGTTATTGAAGGGTCTGCTGTGATTGCGTATAAGCGCCCAAGCAAGAATTTAACTTGAAGAGGCTGTGTGAATGGCAGTTCTGAAGTTATATCTACAACTTTATCTGTAAAAATATCAATAGAAAACATTGCAGAACCTGTTGCAAGTACTACATCAAAACCATTATCTGCAAATGACACACGTTTTGTATCTAAACCAATATCAGCAAGAACTACACTTATAAGCTCTCCGTATTGGTCTTTATATGTATAACCAACCTTAGAGCCATAAGCCCAATAAAGATTACCACCCACATAAGGGCTAGCGCCTGTTAGATGTAAACCTCTACAAGAGCCAACACCATCAACAAGGTATTCTTCCAAGTCTGAAAGTAAAGTAGTTCCAGGTGTACCAATTAATAAAGCTTCATATTTAGCTTTACCTTCACCGCTTTGCATAAAGCAGTTAATAGCCTGCCTTGAGGCCATTGAATTGCCTTGAAGTGTATAATTCGGGCCAATCCAAGGAGCCATCTGTGCTTCTTGCATCATAAACCTCCATTAACTATTGAATCGGAGTTAATATCATACCTTGATTTTGAAAAATAGTTGTTAAGTCTAGGAACAGGAGCGCCAGTCACTTCTTTTATTCTCATTAAAGCACTTGAAAACTTCGAGTTTAAGCTTCTAGCTTTTTCAGTCAACCCATAATATTCAGCAATAAGTTCAGACAAACCATATAAAAGCCCAGCATACATTCCGCTTGGTAAGTTTACATCATCATCTAACTCATAAGCTTTAACTTCACCATTTACAGCTATCCTTACATTATAGCCTGCTAGATTAGGGTTAGTAAACACTAACTCGTCAAAAGGGTTTCTTGTTCTATTGTACATAAATTGAGAAGGAATGTTAGTTATTGAATCATTGAGAGTCATTCTATAAAAGTCTTCGGGTGACATTTGACTTAGGGGAACCCATACATTACCCACGTTCACTTGTGATTGTAATATTTGTATGATTTCTTGATTAACCACTATATCGGGTTGTGGTTCTGTTATTATAGGGTTGGCCAAGCCAATACTATAAGAGCTTGTATTGTTTGTAGTTGTGAAGTTGTATTCAGTAATAGATGGCGACCACAATCTTTGTAACCTAAGCTGTGGAATTAAATGTAAGTTTAAAAACCTTAAACCAATATCAGTATCTTCAGCAGTTACAGCTTGGCCTATACCCCTTACTCCACTTGTTTGGAACGCATCAATTATCAAATCACTAGCTTTAGGTATTTCCATCACTTACCCCTTTTCCAGCCTTTACTGATTAAATCAGTAAGCATTGGGTCGTTTTCTAAAAAAGTCATGTTACCATTTCCACAAGGGGAAATAATTTTAATATTCTTAGGTTGCTTAGTCTTTGTAGCTTTTGGTTTTGGCTTCGGTGTTTTTAAATTTAACTCGTTCATAAATGCCTCTTATATTAAAAAAGGGGTAGAGCCTAAACCCTACCCCATTAAATGTAACTTTAAAACCTAAACTTTAGGCACTAAAACAACAACACTGTATTCTGGGCGTTGAGAAATTGCTTTTCCCCACACATCAAAACGTGTTGTTTGGTTGTCATTACCAATTGCATACTGAGTAGCAACACGAATTGACATACCCTCATAATCAGCACGTTGAGCGTTTGCACCCTCTAAGTCTGTTCTAAGTGGTAAGCATACCGCAGTAAATGCTTTTTCATTGTACATAAGTACACGATCAAACACTGTTACTGTATCAGTTACAGCACTGTCTTTAGCACCTAAGATGCTTACAACAGTTGCAGTTGTTGGCAAAGAAACGACATTTTGTCTTCCACCTGGATCACCAGCACCATAAATTTTAGCTGAATCATCAACAGTTATAGCAACAGTTGCACCGCCAGCAGGAATTGTAAACGCTGTTTTAGCTGTGAATGTGTAATCTGTACCAATTGAATCTCTAGTTTCAGGGTTTACACGTTCAACACCTACAAAACTAAGAATAGTTCCAGCAGGAAACACTTTGTTTGCAGTTTGATTGCTAAATGTTACACTGATTGTGCTATCACCTTCAGCTACATTAACCGCTACTAGACCTGTACCACCAAGAGCAGGAACAGAAAGAGTTGGGAGCATATTGTAAGAATGCATTGAAGAACCTGCATATTCAGCAATATAACCTTTTTTAACGATAGACTCGTTAATGCCAGGAGTGAACAATGTTGCGTTTTGTCCTGAAAGTTGCGCTCTTGCAAATGGAGGGATTAGCATTGTTCTGCTATCCATTGGACAAGTTAGAGAGTCAAGAGTAGCTTGAGCATAAAGAACATCGTCAACAGAAATTTTAAATGCACCTACACCAGTTGCAATAAATCCATTCTGTACACCTACAAGACACTCACCAATCATCTTGCGTTCAATATCATTTGACAATTGCATACCTTGAGGATCACCATAACGTGATTTTTCATTAGTAAGTTCTAATTGTAGTTGCATTGTGTCAAACTCATGTGCTACTTTCAAGCGACTGTAAGTGTTATCCATTGGGAATGTTATAGGGTCTTCCACAAAGTCATTTAGTGTAATAGCGTTACCATTAGCATCAAGTGTTAAACTTGCACCATTAGTAGATTTAACACGAGCAGGACGATTAATTGAAATCGCTGTTCCTGTTTTGTAACCATTTGAAGCTTCTGTTCCAAATTGGTCTTTAAGTTGATTGTCAATTGTGCGTGGGAATACCGACTCATTGTGCATTACTGCCAAAGCGTTCTTAGCAAGCATCGAGTTAATTGCGATAAAATCTGCCATTTTTAATCCTTTTTAGCTTGTGGCTACTTTCTTAGAGTGCCTATTTCAAGCCTATGTTTTATAAAATCATCCATCCCTAATTGAGAAGGTCTAGTGATTCGGGGTTTAGTTTGTTGTTGCGGTGTCAAGCTAGTGCTTGGCGTTGCTTGTACAGGAGCCTTTACAGGTTCTTGCGGTGTTTCTACGCTAGGTTGCACCACAGGGCCACCTTGCTGTTGTAAGCCGAAAAGAATCATTGCAACATTCATAGGTGTAGAGTTTGAAATTCTTTGAGCTAGTGCAGGGTCTTTGGCCAACTTATAAGCGACTTCAGCCCCGTTATCCATCTCTTTAATTGAATTAGCAATTTCTAAAGGAACCGCTAAAGACTTAACAACGTCTTCATAGTCAGCGTGTACCTCTCTAAATTGAGCGACTTTTTGATTCCAGTCTGCTGTTTGCTCTGTTGATATTTCAGTTTGAAGCTTCTCAGCCTCAGCCTTCATTGCAGTTTCTTGATAGCGGTCTTCTGCTACCTTAGCCACTCTATCATCAAAACTCATAGAGTCTAAATCTTGTTCGCCCTTAGCCTTTTCAAATTCTGCATAACGCTTTTTAAGTTCGTTTAACTCAGCTTCTGCTTTGTCGGCTCTTCTTGCCTCCTTAGCTTTTTCTTTATTAACCTTGCTTATCTTGCGTTCAACCTTGCTACCTTCTTCTCGTCTTTCATCCTTGCTTTTATTTTCGGGATTCTTAGGAGCTACCTCTTCGTCCGTACTTTTTGCTTCGTCTTTTACAACGGGGTCAGAATCACCCACAGCCAGCCCTTCTGTATTTCCCACACCTTCGGCAGTTAAAGGTGTTTCGGTTTCAACAGGTGCAATCGGAGCAACAGGTGCTACCTCTTGACTACCAGTTACCACTATTGAATCTTTTATATCAGACATCTAAGCCCCTATCCCACGAGTAAAGAAAAAACTATAAGATACTCTCGTGTTAGCACCTTATAGCTTAAATATATATTAATTAATCTTGTAAATACCTTGGAATTTTTGCAGTCTGTTCTATTCCTGTTGTAATTACTTCGTTTTTAGTGTCTTGAATAGCTTTTTCTTTCTGTTTGATAAGGTCGGCTTGAAACTCATCAACTTGCCTCTGCTCGTCTGCTGTGAGCTTTGCAGAAAGTCTTTGGTCTTCTGAACCTTGCTTAATAAGTTCCTTTCTAATATTGTTATCGTTTTGCATCTCCCTATCCATAATTTTAGTTTGAGCAGAAATGCTTGCTTTTTCAAGTTCAACCTGTGCAATAACTTCTTGACTCTCTACTTTAGCCTGTAATTGAGTAATCATTCCTTTAAGTGCTTCAATGTTTTGTGTTTTCTGTGCTAGTGCTTGCTCTGCTTCTTGCATCATAGCCATAGCTTCAGGAGGAATATCACCTTCTTCTTGATCTTGTAACTCTGGAGGCATAAGTTTTTCCATACGCTTCTTAATTCTTTGCTTGTCGCTAAGAGGTTGTGAATCGGCCCAAATATCCATAAGACCAACTCCACGCTCTGGACCAAGTGCAGAAACCATTGTTTCAAGTGCTACACTTGAGGCTTTTCTTTTCATTTCCATGTGAGGGCCTGCGCCAATCTCTACATCTAACATCTGTACGATTTCGGGAGTCATTATCAAGCCAAGGTCTAAACCCATTCTTGAGCTTTGGCCATATTCATCAATTATAACTAAGTCACGCATACCATTGTAAATGCTTGGCATCATTTGAAGGCCTATTCTAGCAAGTTGTGTTATTGAACTCATTAAGTTATCAACAAACATTGCAGTAGCACTTTCTGCTTGTTCCATTCTTGCAATTAATGACTTTCCACTTTCCATAGCAGTTTCAAGACCACCCAATGAAGCATCACTTATGCCATTTGTGCGACCTATCAAACTTTGTAACCAATCTGCTACACTTTGAAGCCCTTGAGTTTGTGCTGTATTGTCTAGCCTATAAGGAGCCATGATAGGCTGTTGTGTAGTTGGGTCTATTGTTCTGTTTCTCAAATACGCATGGTTTCTTGAGTTTGCTGTTTCCCATTCACTAAAACCTTCGATGCCTCTAGGATCAACAACAAAGGGAACTTTAGGAGCATAAGCTACAAGCATCATAATATTAGAAGCTGTAAGGTTTAAGTTTTCATTGATCTCTCTACCTCTAGCAATAAGACCAGAGTATCTTCTAGTTGTGTCACCTAGTAGTTCTTCACCAATTACAGGAACAATGGGTAAACCATCTAAACCTTCAAACAATTGGTTATAAGCTTCATAATTTCCTATCATGCGTGTAATTCTTACACCAGTTTCTTCTTTAATGTACCAAATACAATCAAGCACAGCAGAGCTAGGAACATTAAAAGTCATTTTTGAACTAAAAGCCATTTCTGAACCTTGACAAGCTTCTTCACCATAAAGTTCTTTGGCTTGGTCTTTGTCCATGTGGCTACAATTAACAGCGTATTGTGCATCTCTACCATCTAAATAAGTTGCTAGTGGGTCAATCATTATAGCAGTAGGGTCTGTTGTAGTCTTCAATCTTAGAACAGGTAAACCGTTTTCAGTTTCAACCGCCCAAAATAACCAACCTAAACCTGCTGTCACTGCACACTTCATAGCACCAACATAAGCACTTGAGGCTGTACTAGCCTTTTCAATACCACGCAAGACACCGTTAATTATTTCTTGAAGTTCTTGGTCTTCAGTTTTAACAGCCATTGAAGGAGGTGACATTCTTACACCACTAACAACTTTGTCAATGTAAGGAGGCAAAAGAGGCAAAGAAATATTTGTCATTTCTTCCGCTACTCTGCTTGCGTGTAAGGTGGAATCCCACATACCCTCGCCACCACTTGCAAAAGTAAAATCACTAGCCATTTGTGAGTATGTACTACCCCAAGCGGACTCTAAAACCTTTAATTTATTATCATGTAAATTTTTCATAGTTTCTCCATTATATCCTTAATATAACATTTTAACCAATAAAACCGCCTACCCTTCTTAAAGGCTGTGCAATCTGTTGTGGCTTCTCTTCGTCACCTAGCCACAAACTCATAGCCAAAGCATCACCTTCATCTGGACTCTTTACTAGTTTTTTCTTACTTTCAAGAGCAATCTGTTCTTTGTCTTTATATACAAATGTAACTCCACTTAGTTCATCCCAACAACTATCATTGTCAAGGCTTCCTCCTGTCTTGAGCCAATCCCTCATAATACACCATGATTCTGTTCTTGAATTAGAGTATCTATTTACATCTCTACTCTTCCAAGAAGCCATCCAAGCAATAGTTTGAAAACTTCTGTTAGCATTCCCCCAAGTATAAAGATTATCAGCAACACCGCTTGAACCCGTTGCATCGACTACAACAGTATCCCAACCATTAGTAATGTAAATCTGTTTGGCCCAATCAGTCATTTCTTGAGTGTTACCTTTAGATTTCTTATGTACGCTAAGGATCTCTTTACCTCGGCGCCGAACTATCACACTAACATCTTTACCCATTCCAGACACATCAAAGCCTGCTGTGACTTTTAACTTTTCATTACGAATAGGCACACACTTTCTAGCTTCTTCAATGATAACAGGCTTGATTAGTACATTGTCTTCTGCACCCATGTATTCACCTTCATACACGTTTCTAAAGGCTATTGGGTCGGCAAGCTCTAAAGCATTCTTATCTGCTATTGCTCTATCACTTAGGAATTTGTTATCCCTCCAATTGGTTTCAATTATAGTTGTGTTTGGATAGGGTACTTCACACTCAACAAACTTTTGAGCTACTGCATCATTTCTATTCATTGGATTATATAGCCACATGATAACAGAGAAGTTCTTTCTTATCGTAGGTACTAGGGTTTCGATACTCTCACTTGTAACATAAGCAGCTTCTTCTACTACAACCAAGTCAACCTGTGCAAGCCCTTTAATATTACCTTTGTTTCTTTCAAGGCCAATACTCGTCACTGTTGATCCTGTTGGCTTATGAGTAATCACTTTATTCCCCCAGATAAACTCACTCCACACACCCATAAGACTAGAGGCATTTTCAAGTTCACTCCAAAAAGACTCATCTATTGAAGAGCCAAATTGTCTAGCTATAACCACCCGAAGACTTCTTTTGAGTTTAAGCAGCTTTTTATTTCTCATGTGATAAATCACAGCTAAGGAAGCAGATACAGTTTTAGCACTTGCTCTTCCACCTGGCAAAACAATGTGATTGGGTCGCTCTCCTGTAATTGGGTCCTTGAGAGTAAAGAGAGGTTCAAACTTGGGGCTTGCTACTTCAAAGGTTGAACCCATTTAGAAAGCAGGCTCTGAGTCGGACGCTTCGCCACCTTCATAAACAGTCACGTCAACCTTATCTTTCCACCCTGCTTGAGCTTTAAGGAAAAATATCTGAGCTGTCGTGTTCCCACTCTTAGCACTATCAAACAAGGCATTGCTTATAGCTTGAATCCCTTTTGCCTTGCCATCTTTTATGGCTTGTGTAAATTCTTTAGATTCCTTTTGCCTGTTAAAGTAGGTAGATGGAGAGATACCTAAGCACCTTGCCACCTCGTGCGATGTCAATCCCCTACTAGCTAGAGCTTCAACTTTTTTCAAATCTACTTTTACTTTAGGCTTAGTTTTGAGCTTCTTTTTCTTAGGCTTATCAGTCATTAGAAACCTCCTCAAAAGTTCTACCATCAACTTCTAGTGTCGCTTGCTTGCCTGTGAAGTCTTGCCATCTGTTTATTATTACATCGCAGTACTTGGGGTCTAATTCCATACCATAGCAATATCTATTTGTAGCTTCTGAAGCTATCAGCGTGGAGCCACTGCCTAGAAAGAAATCTACTATACAAGAGCCTGCATTGTAATTCTCAAACCCAAATTTAACAAGCTCAATCGGTTTCTGAGTTGGATGAACCCTTGCTTGCCCTTGTTCACTCGCTTTGCAAAAGCCAGCCCATCTATGCCTAAAAACATCAAACCTAACACCTTTATTTACAAACGCAATTTCTCCACCGCTAAAAGTATTCCCTTGTGTTTCTTTATCCCAAAAAAGCCAACCAAATCCATTAGGCAAACATTGTGGATAGTAATTAGCACCCCAATAAATCATAGTAGCATCAGGAAATAAAGAATTGGCTAAATTAAAATTATCCAAAGCTACACTCACATCGTTATCATTGAGTATCTCGCCAAAATCATTTCCCTCAACACCATTGGCGGTAATGCCTTTTCCTGAGTGTGATATACCATAAGGTGGGTCAGTAAATACCATGTCTGCTTTATGCCCATCCATCAACTTCTCAACAGCGTCCACACTCGTAGAGTCCCCACACATCAACCTATGCTTGCCAAGCAACCAAACATCACCCTCTCTAGTAACAGGCTTCTCAGGTGGCTCAGGAACGTCGTCCTCGTCTGTTAGCCCCTCTGTTAGCTCTGTATCGTCTAGGTATGAACTCAGCTCGTCTTCATCAAAGCCTATCACACTCAAATCAAAATCAATTTCATCAAGTGCTTGTAATTCCACCTTGAGCAGTTCTTCATCCCACCCACTATTTAGAGCGAGCTTGTTGTCTGCTATGATGTAGGCTTTGCGCTGTGCCTCTGTGAGTCCTTTTAAGGTAATTGTGGGAGCTTCGTCTAGCCCTAGCTTTTTAGCCCCCATTATCCTACCGTGTCCAGCTATCACTCCCCCCTCTTCATCAATTAATATCGGGTTAGTGAATCCAAACTCTTTTATTGAGCTTGCTATCTGTAACACTTGAGTGTCTGAGTGTGTCCTAGTGTTGTTCACATAGGGAATCAAATCACTTATTTTTTTATATTCTACTTTTAACTTCTTTTCCATCTTTGAGCCTCTCGGTTCGCCGTGAGTTGTTCCCCACGTTGCTTTTACTTTAAAGTTATCTTAAAAAATGAAAAAAGGCAAGTCGGTTAATACTCGCCCTTGGTTTTACTTCTTGAATACAACCCAATCAAAATCAATCTTAAAAATAGTTTTTCCACATTTTCGGCACTTGTATTGTGTGTCAATATCTCTTCCTGTTCCTTCTGGGATATGATTGCAAGATTCACCCTTTTCTACTTGCCCCTCCATATATAGAGCATCTTTGTAGGCTTGGGTGAACAACTTTAAACCTTCTGCCAAGGCTTCTATAAAGTCACCTTCTCCACTTACTGCTTTTATTTGCTTTTGATACTCTTCGAGTATAATCTGTGATAGTTTCATTTAGCCACCTCTATATATCCGATATAATGCAAGATTGCAAAAAAGGTGTTAGATGTTACCATTCCAGAAAGGAATATCGCTATTTTGTTAGTATCCATCACTTCTCCCTCTCATCTTCAAACTTGTTGAGGGCATCGTATAGGTATTTGGGGATTTCTTCCCAGAGGTCTTGGCTAATACTCTCTAGCATCCAATAGAATAGTTCACCTTCTTTTTTGGTGTGTATTACTCCATCATGGTTGTAAATTTCTCCGATTTGTCTTGTCATATTGACTCCTAAGTCTATAATAAATATAGTTAATTAAGCACGAATTAGCTTATTTAACTCTTGAATCCTTTGTTCCATTATTTGCCTTAGTTCTACCCCCCAACCTTCTGGGATTGGTGCTTTTTCGTTTAGCACCTTCCTTAGATATCGGCTAGTTTTAAGTTTTAATAGATTCGCTGTGGCTGTGTGACCTCCTAGAAGGTCGCAGGCTGTTTGTAGTTGTTCTTTATTCATTAACAAACCTTTCAAGCACTATTATGTACTCATTGTTTTCTTTTTTGTGGTGTACTGAAAAATCAAAGTTTCTTCTTATTTTACCTATGATACTAAACAAACTTAGATGGTTATAAACTTTGATTACATTCCTATTTTCTAAAACTTTTATATCAACCTTAATCCCATATTCAGAGCTTATAAATGAGGTCAAGAGCGAGGGGCTAACTAAAGCCCCATTTTTAGCTATTTCATCCATTTTGGCAAAGAATTTTTCTTAAAATGGTAGTTATATAATTTTTCAGCTTTACAAGAGCCAAGACCAACTGCCCAAGGGTTTTCAATCTCATATTGTTTTTGAAATGCTTTGTATTTTGCTAAGAATTGTTCAAATGTAAAGTTTTTCATAATAAGCTCCTCAGCTCTCAAGGTTGCCTTATTGCCCCCTTGTTATAACAAAGATACTTAATTATGGTACTTATCAAAGGGTTTTTGTGAAAAAAAGTGTATTTATTTTAAGGAAAAGCCCAGCTATAAGCTACCAGAAGTATTCCAGTTAAAAGAATAACATCGTCCCACTCTTTAACCCTTATGTAAGCAATTAAAGTTAAGAATGTGAGTACAAATATCACTATGGGAAACACACGTTCAAAACTTAGCAGGCTGTCTATAAATTGTTTTATTTTGTCCATGTGTTGAATATAGTTTAATTGTGTGATAACTTCACCTATACGCCATTCCCTTAGGGAACAGCTTATAGCTATGTGTTATAGTGAATTACCTCTCCACCCTCTAAAGTCTATTGTTAATGAATATTTATATACTGAAAACATAAACATCCACCCATTATAATACCTCCTTAAACTTGGTTTGTAGCAGGCTCTTGACCAATTCATTTTATCAAACTTTACTCTTTCCATGTTATCATTTCCTTTATTCTCTTAACTCACTATAACATCGTTTTTATTCCATCAAGACAGAATAAAGACTCAACCATTATCATCAATCAATCGGCTTCCAATCTAAGATTATCACACTATCATCGTTTATATATCCCTTTATATCTGCTTGCAAATCCATTATTCCATCCCAATTAAAATTTGGTTGAGGTCGTGTTGTATGTACGTTTCCAAAACCACCTCTAAACGCATAGGTTACGAAAAAACTATACTCTTTATTTTCTTCTTCCATTATTTACATCCTTTATTTGTTTCACAAATCGCCAATTGACAGATGATAACAGAGGTTAAACACAATGCCCATTCGGTCACAGTGCCTAGCCTCGTAAAGTT
>Ga0208948_1000377_pt1 | contig 21050 bp, 19 predicted proteins | sample AOAMet11_17_M020_2_FD_188228 | JGI IMG/M metagenome (GOLD analysis project Ga0208948, IMG submission 188228) | Ammonia-oxidizing marine microbial communities from Monterey Bay, California, USA - CAN11_17_M020 (SPAdes) | ecosystem: Environmental > Aquatic > Marine > Intertidal zone | place...
AGCCCGAGACGTGGTCGAACACGACGTCGGGGAACTCAGCGGCCAGGGCTTCCATGTCGTCCATGTAACCGAACGAGGTGCCGAAGATGACGTTGTAGCCCTGATCAATGAAATCGCGAACGTGGTTGCCGAAGTCGGCTGTGCCCTCCGGCACGGCCTCGACATAAGCGGTCTCCACGCCGGTCTCGGCTGCGGCCGCGGCTCGACCCTGATCGTGGGCGTAGGTCCATCCGGCATCTCCCACCGGTCCGACGTAGATGAAAGCCGCCTTGGTGGCGTCCTCGTCGTCGGATCCACAGGCGGAAGCCACCAAAGTAAGGCTTAGGACGACGGCCAACAGGCCGGCGATTCGGCGTCGCATCATTTCTCCCTCCGGCCGCCTCGGTCCGGGTCCACATGACCCGCCGAGAGCCAAGACGGCCCGCCGGCAATCATTCCACCTTTCGCCAATACGCGCCACGGCGGGTGGAGAGCCTTGTCTGCGGCCCCAAATCCGAAGGTCAACCGGCCACCGTGAGTTGCAGACTGACCCGGGTGGCGCCGTTGGCCACCGCGGCCCGGACCACAGCGTCGACCGCGTCCAGCACGGTGATCGTCTCGCCTTCCACGGCAGTCCCGAAGGGGCCGACCTCGACGTCCAACCCGGCCGCCTCGGCCACCGCGATTGCCGCCTTGACGTGGGGCCCGGGGTCACCCTCCACGAAGGGTTCTATGGTGAACTCTGCGACTGTCGACATGGGCTCATCATGGCCCATGAACAGCGGTGCGTCAGTCCCATAGGGCCCGGGCCCGCTGGGCCAGGTCTCGGTGGGCAGTCCGAAGATCCACCCCGGCGAGCTCTCCATCGGTCACCACGGCACGCCCCCCGACCAAGAGGTGGCGAACCCGACGATCCGGGCCCAGCACCAGTCCAGCCACCGGGTCGGCCATGTCGCCCAGATCGTCGCCGGGCCACACCGCCAGATCGGCCCGCATGCCCACGGCGAGGCGACCGGTGTCGGGCATGCCCAGGCAGTCCGCACCGCTTGTCGTGGCCATCTCCACCACATCGGCCGGCATCAGCGCACCGGGACGCAGCTCTCGCAGTCGGGCGGTGTAGAGGGCCTGCCGGAGTTCGGGGAACAGTCCTCCGACTTCGTTGGACGCCACACCGTCGACGCCCAGACCCACCGGGCAGCCGGCGGCCCGCAGGTCGGTGACCCGGCACATGCCGGCGGCCAGTCGGGCGTTGGACGACGGACAGTGGGCGATGCCCGTACCGGCCGAGCCCAGGCGGGCCATCTCATCGTCGTCGATGTGGATGCCGTGGGCCAGCCACACGTCGTCGCCCACCCAACCCCATTCGTCAAGCATCTCCACGGGGCGTCGCCCGAACCGTTCCAGGCAGTGCTCCTGTTCGGCGATGGTCTCGCACAGGTGGGTGTGAAGGCGTAGGCCGTGCTTCCGGGCCAACTCGGCGGACTCCACCATGAGTCCGGTGGTCACTGAGAACGGGCTACACGGGGCGACAGTCACGAGCACCATGTTGCCGTCGTGGTGGCGCGCGATCACCGACTCGGTGGAGGCCAAGATGGCGTCGCGGTCCTCGACCACATGGTCTGGCGGCAGGCCGCCAGCACTCTCGCCGAGATCCATAGACCCCCGCGACAGATGAAGGCGGATGCCAACGGTTCGGGCCGCATCGACAATGGCGTCGAACACCGTGTCGTCGCCGCCCGGGACCAGGTAGTGGTGGTCCGCCGCGGTGGTGCAGCCGGTGGCCGCCAACTCACCCAAGCCGACCAACGCGGCAGCCCGTACGTCGTCGACCGAGAGCCGACCCCACACCGGGTACAGCTCGACCAGCCACTGGAAGAGGTCGCAGCCGGTGGCCCGACCCCGGGTAATCCACTGGTACAGGTGGTGATGCGTGTTGACGAGACCCGCGGTGATGACGTCGCCGTCGCAGTGCACCACCTTGTCGCCCGACTCCGGAGCCACGATCCCCACCGCAGTGATCCGACCATCCACAATGGCCACGTCGCCAGGGTGTCGGGCACCCCGCAGGACCAGTCGATCCTCGGGCGCCGACGAACCTTCCCGAGAGGAAAACATGGTCACGGGGTCCAGTCGGCGAAAGTGTCGATCATCATCCGGACGTCGGGGCCCAGCGGATACAGGATGGGGCAGGTGCAACCGTCAGCCATGTACTGGCCCACCTTTTCCCGGACCTCATCGGGCGTGCCCGCCGCGCAGATCATCTGCACCACATCGTCGGGCACCAACTTAGAGGCGGCCACCACCTGCTCGTGGGTGGCCGGCCAGGTCAGGACCCGACCGATCTCCTCGAGTAGCGATGCGGGCACACCAGAGGCCTTCATGATGTGGGGCTGCTGACCCAGGTACTGGGTGACCATGAGGCGGGCGCCGTCGAGGGCCTCGGCCCTGGTCTCGGCCACCGAGCACACCACCAACTGGGGGCGGTCCAGGTCATCGACCGAGCGACCCACCCGGGCGGCCCCGTCGGCCAGGCGGTCCATGGCCTTCCGGTTGTACTCGGGCGACACCAGATAGTTGAGCACGACACCGTCGGCTATCTCGCCAGTCAACTCGAGCATCTTGTCGCCCGTAGCACCGATGTAGATCGGTACGTCCTTTGGGCGACGCTGCTGGTACACGTAATCCAACTCCACCCCATCTAGGTGCACGAACTCGCCGTCATAGGTGACCGTCTCGTCGGCCAGCAGAAGCCGACACGCCTCGACGGTCTCCCTAATGGCGGTCAACGGTCTCCGACGCTGCACGCCGACCTTGCTAGCCAGCGGTTCCCACCACGCACCGATGCCCAGGATCATCCGACCAGGGGCCAGGTCATCCAGCGTCGAGAAGGTCGACGCGAGGCGGGCCGGGTTACGGGTCCAGCAGTCGACCACCCCCGAACCGATCTTGATGGTCTCGGTACAGGTGGCAAAGGCCGCCATGGGAACCACGGCGTCACGGACCAGTCTCGAGTCGGCCTGCCACACGGCTTCGAAGCCGCGTTGTTCGGCGTACGTGACGTACTGCATCGCCTCTGTAATGGGGTGCGCATCCTGGAGGTAGATGGCCAGTCGGGTCATGTTGCTTCCTCTCTCACATCTCTTCGAGTCGACGGTGCAGGCGTACCGCCTGTTCGGCAGCCCGAGCCCGAACCTCGTCGGCGTCGACCCGGGTGGGTCGACCGTCAACCAGCACGACCTCGCCGTCGACCTCCACGGTGCGGGGACCGACCCCCGTGGTGAAGGCCAACCGCCAGGGGTCCATGTGCGAGTCATTCCAGGTCACCCGGTCATTGCGGGCCTCGGGGAACAGGTCCCAGCCGGTGGCCAACCATCCCCAGGCGGTCTCGGGCGAGGCGGTCACGTCGTCCTCGCGGTGGCGCGCGTAGGCCACCCGGAACTCGTCGAGCATGTCGGCCCCGATGCCGTCGGTACCGAGTGCTACCGGGTTGGCGAACCGGGCCGGGCGGGCGTAACCCACCGAGTTGTTCATGTTCGACCGAGGGTTGTGCACGAAAGTCCCGGCCAGGCCGTGGTCGTCGTGGAGATGCACGCCGTGGACGAGCAGCCAGTCGTCGGTGGCCAGCGGCCGCAGGCGGTCGGCCACTCCGACGTCGGCGGCCCCCTCGGCCACATGCACGTGGACTCCCACCCCCAGGTCGGCGGCAAGGCCGGCGGCCGCCTCGAGGCTGGCGTCGCTGCAGGTGAAGGCGGCGTGGATGCCCACCATGCCCCGGCCACCAGCCCGCAGGTACCGCTCGTTCTCAGCCAAGCCCCGGCGGGCTCCGTCGGCGCCGTGACGGTCGGTGATCCCATAGGCGCACGACACCCGAACGCCCACCTCGGCACACGCCTCGGCGATGACGTCGAGTGACCCGTCGATGGCCTCGGGCGATTCGTGGTGGTCGATGATCGCCGTGCAACCACGCTCCAGGGCCTCCACCGCACCGAGCATGGCCGACCAACGGATCGATTCCAGGTCCAGCGCCCGGTCGAGTCGCCACCAGACCAACTCCAGGATGTCGGTGAAGCCGGTCGGCGTGCGGGGTGGGGCGGGCATACCCCGAGCAAGGGACGAGTACAGGTGGTGGTGCGCGCAGACCAGGCCCGGGCTCGTCGCTCCGTTCGCGGCATCCACGGAACTCAGCGTCCGTCCCAGTCGGCCCAGTGTTCCTGCTGGTCCGGTGCCGCCATGGGTAACGAATGGCGCCACATCCCGTCGTGGGCGTGGAGGGCCGCGGCTACCGCCCCGGCGGTCGGGACGAGACCGATCTCGCCCACGCCTTTGATCCCGTAGGGGGCGTTGGGCTGGGGTGACTCGACGAGGCGCACGTCGACGTCAGGCATGTCCTTGGGGCGGATGATCCCGAGACTGCGCAGGGTCTCGTTTCGTGGGCGGGCCTCGTCATCGGCCGGGAACCCCTCGGTGAGGGCATACCCGAGACCCATGTGCACCGCGCCCTCCACCTGGCCTTCGCACAGCATTGGGTTGACGGCCCGGCCCACGTCGTGGGCAGCCACCACCCGGTCAACACCGCCCGTCTCCGGGTCGAGCACGACCAGCTGGGCGGCGTAGCCGAACGTGGAGTGGATGATCGGATTCTCGACACCGTCGTTGAGCGAGTTGGTCCAGTCGACCCGGTACTCGCCCTCATAGTCGACGCCGATCCGACAGCCGTCGGCCAGGGCGTTGCGACAGGCATCGGCCACCGATCCGGCGCCCATCAAGGTGCCCCGGCTACCCGTGGTCTGTCCGGCACCCAGCTCCCGGGTGGTGTCGACAATCACGTCGATGCACTCCGGATCGATACCGAGCTCCTCGACGGCCACCTGCATGGCCACGGTGTGGACGCCCTGGCCCATCTCGGTCCAGCAGTGCCGCACCTCGACCCGACCGTCGTCGCGGAAGTGCACAACGGCCCGTGCGACCTCCTTGAAGCCATTGCCCAGGCCCGAGTTCTTGAGGCCCAGGCCGAGACCGACCGGTCGACCATCGGCCACCGCGTCGTCATAGGCGTCCTTCACTTCGTCCAGGCACGCCCGGGCACCCAGACAGCCGTCGTCCATGATCTGACCCGGCCCCCACACCGCCCCCGGGGAGATGACGTTGCGGCTGCGGATCTCCCAGCCGGAGATGCCGGCCTTCTCGGCGAGGCGATCCAGCACGCCCTCCATGGCGAACTGGGCCTGGTTGGCCCCGAAGCCCCGGAAGGCGCCACAGACCGGGCTGTTGGTTCGCACCGCGGTGGCTTCCACGTCGATGGTGGGCAACACGTAGGGACCACTGGCATGCCCGGCGGCCCGCTCCAGAACCTTCATGCCGACCGACGCATAGGGGCCCGAGTCACCGATCATCCGCACCCACAGGCCGGTCAACCTGCCGTCAACATCACAGCCTGCCCGGTAGGCCATACGGATCGGGTGCCGCTTGGGATGCATGAGAAGCGACTCCTCACGCGACAGCGTGCACTTCACGGGACGCCCGGTGACCCAGGCGGCGAGCGCCGCGTGGGCCTGGTTGGACATGTCCTCCTTGCCACCAAACGCTCCGCCGTTGGACACCAGCTCCACGGTGATCCTCGACGTGTCGACGTCGAGGACCGAGGCGATCTGGTTGCGGTCGTCCCACACGCCCTGACCACCGGAGTACACGTACAGACCGGGCTGGTCCCCGTTTCCCTCCCCGGACGGGTCGTCGCCGGGAAGGACCGTGGGTACGGCGAGGGTCGACTCGGGCTCCACGAAGGCGTGCTCGATGCGTTGGGTTTGGAAGACCTCCTCGACCACGTGGGCGGACCCGGCCAGCGCGGCTTCTACGTCACCGCGGGCATAGGTCGAGACCGAGAGCACGTTGCCGTCTAGTTCCCAGACGGCATCCTCGTCGGCAGCTACCGCCACCACCGGGTCGCTGTACACGGTCAGCGGCACCTGCTCGACGGTCACCAGCTCGGCGGCCCGGCGAGCTGTCTCACGGTCGTCGGCCACCACCACGGCCAGCACGTCGCCGAGGTACGAGGTGCGACCCCCCTCGGGGATCATCACCGGCCAGTCGATGTGGATGATGCCTACCCGCCGGGCCCCGGGGATGTCGGCCGCCGTGAGCACCCGATGGACGCCGTCGACCGCCTCAGCGGCCGAGGTGTCGATGCGCACGATGTCGGCCCGGGCATGGTCGGCCAACCGCAACGCCGCGTGCAGCAGACCCTCGGGAAAGAGGTCGTCGACGTAGGGACGATCGCCGAGGGAGAGTTCGAAGGCCTCCACCTTGATGCCGCTGGATCCCACGCCTCCGCGGGGCAGGGGCACCGGCACCTCACCGGCGGCCAGGGACTCCACGGCGTCGAGAACCTTCACGTAGCCGGTGCATCGACACAGGTGGGCGCCCAGGTGCCGGGCCGCGTCGCCGCGTTCCAATACCTTCCCCTTGCTGGACGCCTTGTCCAGCAGTGCCTTGGTCCGCATGACGATGCCCGGGATGCAGAAGCCGCACTGCAGGGCACCGTGGGCGGCGAACGTCATGGCGTACCGCTGCCGCTCGTCCTCGTCGAGACCCTCCAGCGTGGTGATCGACGCACCATCGGCCTTGTCCATGGACGTCTGGCACGACACCCGCGCCTTGCCGTCCACCAGAACCGTGCAACAACCGCACTGACCGGAGGGCGAGCAACCGTCCTTGGGTGAGGTCACACCCAGTTCGTCGCGCAGGGCGGCCAGCAGATGTGGGTGGTCGACCGAGGCTTCCACCGTCGTGCCGTTCAGGTCGAAGGTCGTCACGACCGGTCCCCCTCATCTCGTTTCCGGTCGATCTGATCATCCAGGGCGCCCTGCACGTGGGCAGGTACCTCGGGCCCCCGCTGGGTGGTGATACGGCCGTAGACCTCGGGACGGCGGTACCGGTCGAAGTCGAAGAGCGTTTCAGTGAAGTTGGCGCACAGGTCCAGGTCAGCGGTGGCCACCACCAACTCATCGCCCACCGTGGTCGCCACTGCACGGACCTCTCCCGACGGGGCGATGATGGCGCTCTCGCCCAACAGGTCGCAGCCCTCTTCACACCCGGCCTTGGCCACGCCGACCACCCACATGCCGTTCTGGTAGGCGCCGGACTGGAGCACCAACCCGTTGTGGAAGCCCTGCAGACGGTCCTGATCGGGGTCGGGGGCGTAGTGGATCGGCGTGTTGTAGCCGATGAGGGCGAGCTCGCAGCCCTGGAGACCCAGCACCCGGTAGGTCTCAGGCCATCGCCGGTCGTTGCAGATAGCCATGCCGACAACCCCACCGAACGCACCGTGCACGTCGAAGCCATCGCCGGCCTCGAAGTAGTAGCGCTCCAGGTGCTGGAAGGCCCGCCACGGCTCATGGTCCTCATGGCCGGGGAGGTGGACCTTGCGATATCGACCCACGACGGTGCCGTCTCGTTCCACGAGGATCGCCGTGTTGTAGCGGTGCCCGTCGGGCGTGAGTTCGGCATACCCGAGGTGGAAGCCCACGCCGAGGCGACGGGCCTCATCGAACAGGGGTTGCGTCTCGGGGCCGGGCATCTCGGTCTCGTAGAACCGGTCGGCCTCAGCCAGGTCATCGACCCACCACCGCGGAAAGAAGGTCGTCAGCGTGAGTTCAGGGAACACCACCAGGTCGCACCCGGCCTCGGCTCCCTCCTGGAGCAGGGCGATGAGCCGCTCGACGACCATCGTTCGAGTGTCGGCCAACTGGATGGGGCCGACCTGGGCGGCCCCGATGGTGAGGGAGCGCGTCATCGGTCCAGTGGCTCCTGATCAAGGGTGAGGATGGTCTGGAGCAGGACATCGGCCCCGGCCACCAGATCAGCCGGGTCGGTGTGCTCGGCTGGATTGTGGCTGATCCCATCACGGCTGGGCACGAAGACCATGCCGGTCGGGCACACCCGGGCCAGCATCTGGGCGTCATGGCCGGCACCCGACGGCATCCGTCGCACCGAGTGGCCCAGATCGACGGCCACCGCGGCCACCGCGTCGACCACCCGGTTATCGAAGGCCACCGGTTCGAATCGGGCCAGCGTGCGTTCGACGACGGTCACCCCCTCAGCGGCCGCGGCTTCGGCCACGAAGCGGGCCAGGTCGGACTCGGCTTCCTGAAGGAGGGCCTCGTCGGTGTTGCGAAGGTCCACGGTCATGGACGCCGAAGCGGCCACCACATTGACCAGATTGGGGTGTAGTTCGATCCGTCCCACGGTGGCCACCTGTCGACCCTCCCCCATGGCACCCATGCGAGTGGCCAGCTCACGCACATGGGCCGTGACCTTGGCGGCCACGTAGGCCGGATCGTGGCGCAGGGCCATGGGGGTGGTCCCGGCGTGGTTGGACTGGCCGGTGATGGTCAGCTCGGTCCACGAGATGCCCTGAACGCCGGTCACCGCGCCAATGGTGACACCCTCGGCCTCGAGCACCGGGCCCTGTTCCACGTGCAGTTCTACGAAGGCCCGGGGTGACGGGCCGGGACACGGCGAGGTGCCCCGGTAGCCGATGCGATCCAGCTCGGCGCCCACGACGGCACCGTCGATACCCTCGATGTCGAGTGCCTCCTCGACGGCCATGCCACCCACGTAGACAAGGCTGCCCAGCATGTCCGGCGGGAACCGGGCGCCCTCCTCGTCTGTGAAGAAGCCCACGGCCACCGGATGCTCAGTTTCGATGCCATTGGTTTCAAGGGTCTCGATGACCTCTAAGCCAGCCAACACTCCGAGGTTCCCGTCGTAACGACCGCCGGTTCGGACGGTGTCTATGTGGCTACCCGTCATGGTCGGCGGCCCGTCGATCCGTCCAGCCCGCACGCCAACCACGTTGCCGATCCCATCGATTGAGATGTCCAGACCCAGGTCACGCATCCATGTGACGACCAGGTCGCGGCCGGCCCGATCGTCGTCGGTCAGGGCGAGACGGCACGAGCCGCCACCATCGATGGGGCCGATGGCCGCGAGGTCCTCGATGCGTCGCATCAGGCGGTCACCGTCGATACGTAGTGCAGCGCTCCGGTCGCTGGTCATGCGATGACCTCCGCGGTCAAAGCGTTGTCACCCAGGCAGATGTCCGACGGCCGGATCGGTACCCGTGGCAGGGCCAGGCCGGTGGCGTCGCGGACGGCCGCGGCCACCGCGGCGGTCGATGAGATGGACGGCGGCTCACCGATCCCCTTGGCACCGAACGGGGCCCCGGGTTCAGGTTGTTCGATCAGAGCGGCCACCTCGAGGGGCGGCATGTCCAACGCCGTGGGGATCAGGTAGTCGGTGAACGAGGCGTTGCGGATGCGTCCGTTGGTGACCTGGACCTCCTCCATAACCGCTAGGCCCACGCCCTGGGCCGCTCCCCCCTCCAGTTGGCCGAGGGCCTGAAGCGGATGCAGCACACGACCAACGTCCTGGGCAGTGGTCAGCTCGACGACCTTCACGAGCCCCAGGTCGGGATCGACATCAACGATGGCCCGGTGGGCCGAGACGGCGAACGAGACGTGGGCGTCACCCTGCCCGTCGCCATCGAGTGGTGACGTGGGGGCGTGCCGGTGGACCACCTCGGCCTCCACCGGCTCGACGGTCAACTCCTCAAGGGAGAGATCCAGATCTCCAGCCAACGACACGATCCGACCATCGACCAGCACGAGGTCGTCGATCGACACGCCATGGGTCGCGGACACCGCGGCCAACAGCTCGCGGCGAACCGTCTCACAGGCCAGCTGCACGGCCCCACCGGACATCCAGGTCTGGCGGCTGGCCGACGTGGAGCCCGCAGAACCGATGGACGTCGTCTCGACCGGTGCCAGGACGACCTCGTCCACGCCCAACACCTCGCCGGCGATCTGACGGGCCAGGGTCACGAATCCCTGACCAACCTCGGCACACGCACAAGTGATGGTGGCCACGCCGTGGTGGAGCACGCACCGTGCCGCACTCGAATCGTCGAAGCCCTCTGAGAACATCAAGTTCTTGAAGCCCACAGCCACCGCCTCGCCACGAACCACGTGCTGGGCATCCGCGGTTCGTCCGGCACCACCGGGTCGAGCCATGGGCTCGTCGGAACCGAGTGCAGCTGATGGGTGGCCGGCACACGCCCGGATCACCTCGGCCACCGGCAGCGTCCCGGCTATGACCTGGCCGGTGGCAAGACGGTCCCCAGGTTCCAGGGCGTTTCGCAGCCGGAGGGCCACGGGATCCATGTTCAGCGCGGCAGCCAGACGATCCATCTGGGCCTCGTGGGCGAAGCAGGTCTGGACGGCGCCGAAGCCCCGCATGGCCCCGCAGGGCGGGTTGTCGGTGCGGACCACCACACCCTCGATTTCGACCGATGGGACCATGTACGGGCCGGCGGCGAAGCAGGTGGCGTTGGCGATCACCGCACTGCTGGACGAGGCGTAGGCCCCACCGTCCAGCAAGAGGTGGGCCTCGACGCGCACTAGGTCTCCGTCGGTCGTGGCGTGGTGCCGGTACCACATCCGTGCTGGATGGCGATGCACGTGACCGTGGAAGCTCTCCTCGCGGCCGTAGGACATCTTCACCGGGCGCCCGGTGCGTAGCGCCAGCAGGCACAGATGCACATGGAGGCTGAGATCCTCTCGGGCACCGAACGCCCCGCCTACGCCGGCCAGTGTCAGGCGAACCTTCTCGTGGGGCAGATCGAGGCAGGCCGCCACCTGGTCGCGATCGACGTGCAGCCACTGGGTGGCCACGTACAGGTCGACGCCACCGTCGTCGTCAGGAACGGCCATGCCGGATTCGGGGCCGAGGAATGCCTGGTCCTGCATGCCCACCTCGTAGGTGCCCTCGACGGACACAAGGTCGTCACGGTCGGCGGCCGACTGGTCGCCATGACGCAGGTGGATGCGCCGGATGACGTTGCCGTCGGGATGGATGGGATCGGCGGTCTCGGCCAGCGCCGGATCCACCAGGGGTTCGGTGGGCTGCCAGTCCACGACAATGGCCGCTAGGGCACGGCGCGCCGTGTCGGGATGGTCGGCGGCCACCACGGCCACCGGTTCGCCCTCGTAACGCACCACGTCACCGGCCAGCACCGGCTGGTCGCAATGCTCGAGTCCGAAGGTGGGGCTACCGGGCACGTCCTCATGGGTGAGGACGGCATGGACTCCGTCGATGGCCAGCGCCGGACTCGTGTCGAGGCCCCCGATCCGGGCCGCGGGGTGCGGCGACCGGAGCGTGGCACCCCAGAGCATCCGGTCGTGATGAAGGTCGCTGGAGAAGGCGAAGCCGCCGGTCACCTTGGGGACGCCGTCAGGGCGGGGTGCGTTCTCGCCTATCCGGGGGCCGACCGACGTCCGGGCACCTGTCTCAACCACCGTCACGGGGTGGCCTCTGCCTGTCGGGCCGCGGCGGCCCGGTCGACAGCATCGAGGATCCGGCCGTAGCCGGTGCAGCGGCAGAGGTTGCCGGAGATGGCCTCGCGTACCGTGAGGTCGTCGGGCTTGGAATCGTCATCGAGTAGGGCGTCGACGGCCATCAGTAGACCGGGTGTGCAGAATCCGCACTGCACGGCGCCGGCGTCCAGGAACGCCTGCTGTACGTCGGAGAGGTCGCCTTCCGAGCCGAGGCCCTCGATAGTCACCACCTCGCGTCCGGCGGCCGCCTCGGCCAGCACCAGGCAGCTACACACCGTCTCGCCGTCGAGGCGAACGGTGCACGAGCCGCACTCGCCCTCTTCGCACGCATTCTTGGACCCGGCCAGACCCAAGCGCTCGCGCAGCACGAACAGCAGGCTCTCGCCGGCCACGGCATCGACTACCGAACGGTTGTGACCGTTGATGGACAGGGAGAAACCGTCCACGCTCGTCATGCGGGCACCGGCGCGGACCCGGGAAACGCCCGGAGGATGGCCCGGCGGGCCAGGACGCGTACGGCGTGTCGGCGGTACGCCGCAGAGCTGCGGTGGTCGTCGATGGGTCGGGCGGCATCGGCCACCAGGTCGGCGAAACGGTCCACGAGGTCGGAATCCGGAGAGGCCATGTTCTCGAAATCGAGCCGCTCGGCCACCAGCACCTCGGCTTCTACGGCCCGCAGCGGGACCGGAGCCACCGAACCGAGGGCTATCCGGACGTTGCGGCCCGGTCGGTCTACCACCAGGGCGAGGGAAGTCACGGCGATGACCATGGCGTTGCGGGTTCCCACCTTGAGGAACTCCTGGGGGCCTTCGAGGACCGGCACGCGGATGACCGTGATGAGCTCGCCGGGGATCAGGGCGTTGGCCTTGACCCCGGTCACGAACTCGTCCAGCGGCAGCCGACGGGCTCCACCGGCCGACTGCAACTCGATCTCGGCGTCCAGTGCGGCAAGTACGGGCAGGGTGTCGCCGGCGGGTGACGCAGTGGCCAGGTTTCCGCCGAGGGTCGCCGTGTTGCGGATCTGTGGGGAGCCGACGGTGCGGGCTGCCTGGGCCAGAGCGGGCACCAACGAGGCGAGGGCCGGTTCGGCGAGGTCGGTGCACGTAGTCCCGGCGCCGAGGCGTAGGACGTCAGCACGGTCGCCCTCGAGGCTCCATCCCCGGAGTTCAGGTATCCGATCCACGGCCACCACGTGGCCGATCGTGCGGACTCCACGGTTCACCTCGACCATGAGATCGGTGCCACCGGCCAGAACCAGTGCATCGGGGTGGGCAGCCAGGGACGCGCAGGCTTCGTCGATGGATGTCGCAATGGTCACCGGCACCCCAACATGCTGCCGTGCCACGCCCCATTCGTCAACATTTTGTCAACTAAGGGGTCGGGGCTAGGGTGCCCCCGTGGCCACCTCCGACCCACTCCTGGACGCGCTACAGCCAGTCGTCGAGGCGCTCGGGGGCACGCTGGTCCCACCGGCCGAAGCCGAAGGCGAGGATGTCAACGTCGTGTGGGATGGCGCCGTGGTTGCCGCCGTCCGCCGGCCCGACCCCCACCTGGACCTACACGACGCCCTTCCCACCCTCATCGCCGAGGTCGAACACGACATGGGTCACCCGTGCGCCGAGATGGACCGCTCCCAGAAGCAGGAGGCCGTGGCGCTCCTCAACGAACGGGGAGCGTTCACCCTCCGCAAGTCCGTGGAGGACGTGGCCGAGGCGCTCGGGGTGAGCCGCTTCACCGTCTACAACTATCTGGAGCGCGCCGAAGCAGGCTAGATCGTGGGCCTCCGGTACGGTCCGCGGCCATGACCAGCCCATCCCTTCCCAAGTCCGATGCCGAGCTGGCACGGATCGACGCCGTCGGCTTGGCCGACCTGATCCGCAGCGGGCAACTCTCAGCGGTCGAGGCGGTGGAGGCCACCATCGACCGGATCGAACGCCTCGACGGCGATCTGAACGCGGTCATTCACGAGCAGTTCGACCAGTCCCTCGAGTTGGCCGCCTCACCCGACCTGCCCAACGGGCCGTTTCGGGGCGTACCCATGCTCATCAAGGATCTGTGGGCCACCGAGGCCGGGCAACCTCACCACGCCGGAATCCAGGCCCTCAAGGAAGCGGAGTTCACCGGAGAAGTCGACTCGAATCTGGTCGCCCGCTACAAGCAGGCCGGCTTCGTCATCGTGGGCCGGACCAACACCCCCGAGCTGGGCCTCGTGGCCACCACCGAACCACATGCCTACGGGCCAAGCCGGAATCCGTGGAGCACCGACCACAGCACCGGAGGCTCGTCCGGGGGTGCAGCCGCCGCAGTGGCCGCCGGCATGCTCCCGGCCGCCCATGCCAGCGACGGGGGCGGGTCCATCCGGATCCCGGCCGCCATGTGCGGCCTGGTCGGCCTCAAGCCATCGCGGGGTCGGATCTCCAATGGCCCGAGGGAGGAGTGGTCGTTCTCGTGCCAGCACGTGGTGAGCCATACCGTCCGTGACACGGCGGCCATCCTCGACGCCACGGCCATCCCGTTCGCCGGTGATGGCGTGGTGGCTCCCGATCACGGGCGGCCTTACGCCGGATGTGTGGACGCCGACCCGGGTCGCCTCCGGATCGGCCTCATGCCCGACAATCATCGCAACGAGACCCACCCTGACTGCGAGGCGGCCACCCGCCGCACCGCCGACCTGCTCTCCGACCTGGGCCACGAAGTGGTCGAGTCCCGGCCGGAGGCCTTCCTGCACCTCGGCGAACTCAAGGATCTGGCCTGGGCCTTCACCGTCAACTGGTCGGTGGGCGCCGTGGTCAGCCTGTCAACCCTCGGGGAACAGTTGGGTCGGACCGTCACCGCCGCCGACGTCGAACCCGGGACCTGGGCCATGGCCCAGCAAGGCGAGGGCTACAGCGGCCCCGACTTCTCCCGGGCCCAGTCCATTCTCGGCGGCTGGCGCCGCTCCATGGCCCAGTGGTGGAACGACTTCGACGTGTTGTTGACGCCGACCACTGCCCAACCGCCGGCCCGTATCGGTGAGCTCACGCCCACCGACGACGACCCCGTGCGAGGCTCGAAAAGATCGCTGCCCTATGCGGTGTACACGTCGCCGTTCAACTGCACCGGCCAGCCAGCCATCTCGCTGCCGCTCGGGTCATCGGACGGCCTACCCATCGGCGTCCAACTGGTCGGCGCCTACGGCCGTGAGGACCAGTTGCTCTCCGTGGGTGGCCAGTTGGAGCGGGCCATCAACTGGTCGGCCCACCGGGCCCCCATCCACGCCTGATCCGGGCTCCAACAATTCGGGATATTCAGGCGTCGAGGACGGCGGTGCCAGCGCCCTGAAGGTCGACCACCGGAGGCTCGGTCGACCACGGAAAGTTGATCCACTGATCGGTGTGGCGCCAGACGTACTCGCAGTCGACCACCGACTGGGGCTTCTGGTACAGCACTGCAGAACGCACCTCGGCCACCGCTTCGGTTGCCGTCTCGTGCACCAGGGCCAACGTGTGGCCGGTGTCGGCCACATCATCGACGATCAGGATCTTCTTGTCGCCCAGGTCCACCCAGTCGACGTAGGGCGGCAGGATCACCGGAATGTCGAGGCGCTCGTCGACGCCGGTGTAGTACTCGACGTTCATTACGTAGAGGTTCTTGACAGCCAGTGCGTAGCCCAGCGAGCCGGCCACGAAGAGGCCACCCCGGGCAATGGACAGGATCATGTCGGGCCGGTAGCCATCATCAGCCACCATCTGTGCCAGTTCGCGGACCGCCGTGCCGTAGATCGGCCAGTCCATTTCCTCGCGTACCGGTTCCTTCAGTTGGGGCTCCACTGCCACGTCCGCTCCGTCCTCCGTGCTCGTGGCCGGGAAACCTACCCGTTGAGCGACCGATCGGCCGGAGCCGGGTCCGGGCGTCCGGACATCAATCCCGGTCGTCAGTCACGAACTGTCAGTCATAGGTGGCGGCGACCGTCCACCGGCCGTCGGTCAGCACCACCAGGAGGGCCGTGCCGTCGGCCGTCACCACCTGAAGCCGAACCCGGCGTCGTCGCCGCAGGGGATCCCACCAACGTTCGTCGACCGGCCATGGGCCGGCCCACGCCACGACCCGCTCCCCCAGAGCCACAGCCGGACGAGACCCGGCGGGTGGCCGCGGGACGATCAGACGGTCGGGCGGCGCCGAGAGCCTGCTCCGTCCATCCACACCCACCGGTCTCCCTACGGCATCCACTACGTCGACGACCACCGGCTCGAGATGGACCGCCGCCGGGGACGGTCCCGGCAGGGCACCTGGCCAGGGCTCCACTTCCGGCTTCCCTCCCCTTCCCGGGCAGGCACCCGATCCGCCTTCCCGAAGCGGTTCGACGAACGGCACGAGGACCACCCTGTCGCCGGGATCCCGGCCGCCCCGCCACTCCGGAATCCTCACCGACCCTGGACCCATCAACCCCACCACCCGGGCGCACGCCCGCCCGGCCCGCTCGTCGGCCGCCGAGGCCCCACCCCAGAACCCCAGCTGGCGACCCGATGCCGGGACAACCTCATCGGGGGCCAACACCAACCGCGTGATGCCCGACGTGGGGCGAACCGCCGGAGGACCATGCAACCATCCCTCCAACTGCCACCGGACCCGGTCGGCCACCGCGGCCGGACCCAGCACCCCCTCGTCACGCCAACGGCGGGACACCCGTTGGCCGTGCTCGGTCTCGGCCTCGACCACCACCCGGGTACACGCCATCCCCCGAGCCGAAAGCCTTTCGTGGAGAGCTTCAGCGGCCGATCGGGCAGCAAAGGCGGCCCGGTCGATTCGGTCCACCGGTGGGTCGAAAGCCACCGACACCGCCAGGTCCGGTGGCGCCGGACGATGACCCACCGGGCGGTCGTCGATCCCTGAAGCCAGACGGTGGGCGTCAAGGCCGTCGGTACCGAATCGGGCCAGCACATCGGCTACCGGGAGGGCGGCGAACGCCCCCAAGGTGGTCAGGCCTAGACGGATCAAGACGTCAACGAGGCCCGTGGACCCGCCCGCCGACTCGACTGGTAGCAGCACCCCCACTGGGAGGGGAAGCAGGAAGGCCGGACTCCCACCCCGGGGAACGATCACCGAGTGCTCCGGAGCCGCGCCACCGCTATGGGCCGCCAAGCCAGCGGCAAATGCGCCATCGGCCACCCCGATCCGACACCCCGGGCCCGCAGCCGTACCTGCCGGCACCCCTGCTCCGATCCGAGCAACGGCGGCGTCCACCACCTCGGCGGTGTGGCGCACCAAGGCCGACTCCCCACCGAATAGTCGGACCGGACCCCGGACCCCGAACGAACATCGACCGGGTCGCCGGACCTCCACCCACGGGGTGACCGTCCCGAGGGCCGAGACCACAGCCTCGAACCCCCGGGCCTCCTGGCCTTCGTCACGGGCCAGCACCCGGACCTCCGGACAGAGGAACTGGGCCTCACGTCGACGCTGTCCCAGAGCCACCCCGACGGCCCGGGCCGGCCCGGTGGCCGCCACGACCCGCCCCGCCCCGAGCACCAGCGCCGATTCGTCGGAGGCCACCCCCAACGCGACCAAGGGCCAGTCGGAGCAACCCACCACGAGGGTCCGAACGGGGGTCGGGGTCACAGCCGATCCGCCCACCAGCGGAGGGTCACGGGTGAGCGGGAACGCCGCTCGGGCCCGGGAGGAGGAGCGTGTCCCGGCGCCCCTCCGTCGGGAGACCCCGACCGGTGACCGATACCTCCACCCGGCGGGACCGGAGACGGCCCTGTCCCCCGTGGGGCCCGTCCCACACAGCCCCGTCGACCGAGAATCGGAGGTCCAGGCGGCCCGGCCAGTCGCCAACCAAACGGCCTACCCCGGGTGACCCCGGCGACTCCGGTGACAGATGGACCAACACCGACCCCCGCTCCCGACAACGGGCCGCCAGGCGTCGGACATCACCCATCGACGGTCGGTGCCCGGGCGAGACCAACACCAGGTCGACCGCCCCCACGAAGGTGGCCACCACCGGGGCCCACTGCTCCCGGCCCGGGGCGTCCACCACCACGAGACGCTCCAGTGCCACCCCGACCTCGGCCGCCGCGGCAAGGCCCAGATCAGCGTCACCGACCACCACAACCCACGACCCGGTCCCGGTGGCCCGAGCCATCAGGGCGAGGGCCACCGACCGGGCCCCGGTGCCCGATACCCCCACGGTGATGCCCCGCCGGAGGCCGTCGGGCAGTAGGCCGTCAAGAGCTTCAAGTACCGGGAGGGTCCGGTCCACGGCCAGCGTGGTCGGCCGGACCCGACGTGCTGCCTCGGCCAGAGACGGCACGGCCCACAACACTGGCCCCGACCCAGCCTCCCCCGGGGAACTATCTCCCGGAAAAGCCTCTTCCGGTAACAGGTCATCGAAGGGCTCGGCTTCGGCTAGGAGGCTCCGGGGAAGGGGACGGGACACATCCCCAGTATCGAACACTTGTTCGATTAGAGCAAGAGGTTCTCTTCTCTGGTCAACCCGTCATCAGGACCAGACCGAGCACCGTGTACACGACCATGACCATCAGCAGCGGGTACTGGCTACGCAAGGCGATCGACGGCCGCCACGACTCGATCGAACGGTCGTGGGCCAGGAGCACCCCACCAAGGTGGCCGACCACGATCGCCCCAAGTTGCACCCACCCCACGGTGGCCGGCGAGACCCGAGTCCAGTCCACCGCGTCGCCGGCCGTCCCGAACAGATCCCATCCCCTCCCGTAGGGATCTGACGCCCGGATCCCCAACTGCTGCCCCTCGAGAACCAACAGAGAGAAGTAGTGGGCCACGTGATAGCCGATCACGATGGGCAACAGCGAGTGACCGAAACGCGTCGAGGACCCCGACCCACCGGTCAGATGATCTCCCAGCCGGGCCGCCGCCTGCCAGGCAACAGCGACAACAACAACCACCCAGACGAGCCCCACCGTGCCTACCGCGGTGGCGCCCCACCCGGTGTGGCCCGCCGAGACATCACCCCAGAACCGAGTCCGCGACACGCCGTCGAAAGCTGTCCCCCCGAGCACCACCAGGAGGAGTGCAACCTCCGATGGCCGGAGATCGTCTACCGCGGCACCCACCAGCGGGAGCCGGATGACCGGACGGCCGGTCTCCGGCTCCCGTCCAATCGGCGACAGTCGAGCCAACAGTCCGAACAGCACACCAAATCCCTCGGACCGCCGGGCCACACCGGTTCCCCACCGGAGGGCCATCCCCACCAACGCCACCGTGTAACCAAGCCCCGCCCAACCCAGCACCCGGGGACGGGCCCCATCGTGGTACACGAGCTCGAGCCACAGAAACGCTGCCACCGGTACCACGGCCAGCCAGCCGTCGTACCGTCCGACGAGTAGGACCTCTGTTCGTCCCTCCCGGCCGACTCGGAGCCGGTCGACAAACCGGAACGCCGCCTCCCACGGACTGACCGAGGACCACCACGGCCCGATTAGCACCACAATCAGCGGCACGGCCACCCAGAAGGCCACGTACACCGCGACCGGAGCCAGATTGGCGGCCACATCGTCGACGCCGATCAGGCCGGCGGTGACCACGACCACCGCTCCGAATCCCACGATCCAACGCGCAGCGACCCCAACCGGGGCGCCGATCGACGCCAGCCCCGACCCCACGACTCGCCCGACGGCCAACTCCCGAAGCCGTGGCCGATGCCACGCCAGTCCGAGGACGGCAAAGGACACCAGCAGAGCCGCCGCGGCCGACCATCCGGCCTGCCAGGCCGAGAGCGGCAGGTCAGTCCGACCGCCGACACCATGGGCCAGCATCAGCGCGTGGGTCACGAGACCTCGAGCTCGAACACCCGCAGACCCGAACCGTGCAGTTCTGCCTCGAACACGCCCGGGACAGCAGCCCGGACCACCACTTCCGCCTCCACCCCCGGTCCGACATCAGCGACCGCGTCGTAGACGTGCAGGTGGACCTGATCGACCCGGTCGACCGTCAGGAGCACCGAGACCACCCGCCCCGTCGACACCTCGAACCTCGGAACACCTCCGACCACCAGGCCGTCCCGCACCTCGACTTCGAACCGGTCATCGACGGTCACCTCAGCCGGATCGACCACGTACGACCCAGCGTCGCGATCATGGCCGTGATTCGTCGACCCGGCACAGGAGGCAAGCGCGAAGGTCCACGAAACCGTCAGGACGAGGACGACAACCCGGTGAAGATTCACCGCCACAGGCTAAGACCCATTTCCCGGCGGTAATCCGGCGTGATCACGGATCCAGGCGTGCATGGCGATACCCGATGCCACCCCGGCGTTGATCGATCTCGTCGAGCCGTACTGGGCGATCGAGCAGACCACCGACGCCGCGTCCCGCACCGCGTCGGACAGCCCCGGACCCTCCTGGCCGAACACCAGCACGCACCGTTCCGGCAGGCCAGTCGACTCCAACGGCACCGATCCCGGCAGATTGTCGATGCCGACGAGGGGCAGGTCCTCGGTGGCCGCCCACGCCACCAGGTCCTCGACCGTCGGGTGGTGGTGAACGTGCTGGTAACGGTCGGTCACCATCGCCCCCCGCCGGTTCCAGCGGCGACGCCCGACGATGTGCACACCGGAAGCCAGGAAGGCGTTGGCGGTGCGGACCACCGTCCCGATGTTGAGGTCGTGTTCCCAGTTCTCGATGGCCACGTGGAACGGATGCCGATGGCCGTCGAGGTCGTCGACGATGGCCTCCATTGTCCAGTAGCGGTAGCGGTCGGCCACGTTGCGTCGGTCGCCTCTCGCCAGGAGCTCGGGATCCAAGCGGAGATCTTCGGGCCACGGCTCGGAATGGGGCCCTACGCCCACCGGCACCGATTGCGCCTCTGGCTCCGGGGCTGGCTCAGACATCAGTCCACGAGGGCCTGGTTCACCAGCGTGCGAAGGTCCCAACGCAACGACACGTGGGTCGACGACGGAAGCAACTGGGTCAGGAACACGCAGTGGATCCCCTCGGTCGGATCCACCCAGAAGGCCGTGCTGGCCATGCCACCCCACGAACCCTCGCCCCGGGTGGCCGAGAACCGACCACGGGCCGGATCCTCCACGGTGGCGAGTCCGAGACCGAACCCGCAGCCGGCAAAGAATCCCGGCGTGTAGAGCGGGTCGCCGACCTCGTCGAGGTGTGCGCCACCCGGCAGGTGGTTCACGAACATCTGCCGGACCGTCCGACTGCCCAGGATCCGCCGACCATCCAGTGCGCCGCCACCGACGAGGCCTGCGCAGAAGCGGTGGTAGTCGGCCATGGTCGACACCAGACCTCCCCCACCGCTGGGCCACGACACCTTGGCGAAACCCGTGGTCGGGCCCGGATCGAGAAGAGCCGGCTCGGAACCCGGGGCGAACGCATAGCACGACGTCATTCGGCCCAGCCGATCATCTGGCACCCGGAAGATGGTGTCGACCATGCCCAGCGGTTCGAGTACCCGGGCCTGCAACGCCTCGTCGAACGGTCGCCCATCGACGGCTTCTACGACCATACCCAGAACGTCGGTGGCCATCGAATACGACCACCGGATCCCCGGCTGGTACCGCAGGGGCAGCGTGGCCAGCAGGTCTATCCGGTCGGCGAGGGATCCGCCCCGCTCCAGGGCGTCGATCCCGGCCCGGCGGTACAACTCGTCCACCGGGTGCTGATTGAGGATCGAGTAGCTCAGGCCGGAGGTATGGGTGAGCAGGTC
>Ga0208948_1000391_pt1 | contig 20722 bp, 18 predicted proteins | sample AOAMet11_17_M020_2_FD_188228 | JGI IMG/M metagenome (GOLD analysis project Ga0208948, IMG submission 188228) | Ammonia-oxidizing marine microbial communities from Monterey Bay, California, USA - CAN11_17_M020 (SPAdes) | ecosystem: Environmental > Aquatic > Marine > Intertidal zone | place...
AATTAAAACAAATATTGAAAATATTGGATTAGAAGAAGTTGGTATTGCAATTGATAGAGATAAAATATTAGTTGATAAATATTATCTAACAAATATTCCTGGTTATTATGCAATTGGTGATGTAACTCCAGGTCCTGCCCTAGCCCATGTAGCTTCTGCAGAAGGTATATTATGTGTTGAAAAAATTACAGGTCATGATGTAACTCCTATAGACTATGGAAATATCCCGGGTTGCACCTACTGTTACCCAGAAATATCGAGTGTTGGGTTAACTGAACAACAGGCAATAGATAAAGGATATAAAATCAAAGTTGGAAAATTCCCTTTTTCAGCATCAGGAAAGGCTAGTGCTTCAGGAAATAAGGAAGGTTTTGTGAAAGTTATTTTTGACGAAAAGTATGGAGAATGGTTAGGTTGTCATATGATAGGTGCAGGAGTAACAGACATGATAGCTGAAGCTGTTTTAGGAAGAAAATTAGAAACAACTGGAATGGAAGTTTTAAAAACAATTCATCCTCATCCAACTATGAGTGAAGCTGTTATGGAAGCTGTTGCTGCTGCATACGGCGAAGTTATTCATTTATAAGCCTATTCAAAACTATTTAGAGCTAACACATAACTTTTTAATCCAAAACCTAAAATAACCCCTTTGGCATTTGGAGAAATGTAAGACTTGTGCCTAAAATCCTCTCTTGCATAGGTATTTGATATATGCACTTCAATAACTGGAGAATCAATTGATGCTACAGCGTCTCCAATACCAACTGATGTGTGAGTGTAAGCGGCTGCATTTAAAATAATTCCATCAATATTAAATCCAACTTCATGAAGTTTATCAATAATTTCACCTTCAATATTAGATTGATAATAAGTAATGTTAAAATCTTGAAATTTAGTTTTTAAATCGATTAAAAAATTATCAAAATCATTATGCCCATAAATTTCTGGTTGTCTTTTACCTAAAAGATTGAGATTTGGACCATTGATTATAATAATATTTTTCATCGATACTTATTCTTAATAATTGATAATTTTATAAATATAATGAAATTTACTAATGTCATTAAATCATGTATATAATAAATTATTATCTAATCAAAATAGTACAAAATTTTAGGATATTTATTTAACTTGGAGGTATGAATTGGAATGATGCTATAAAAGACTTTAATAACTACTTAAAAATTGAAAGAGGTTTCTCAGTTAATTCTATTTCCAGTTATGAAAAAGATGTCAAAAAATTTAAAGACTTTATAAACGAAAGTAAATCACCAATTAAAATCAACTCTGATGATATTAAGGAATTTTTAAATGTAGTCTCAAAACTATTAAATTCATCTTCTCAGTCCAGAATAATTTCTGGCTTAAGAAGTTTTTTTGAGTTTCTGATTTTTGAAAAGTATATAACTCAAAACCCTCTAAGACTTATTGAATCTCCAAAAATCGTAAGGAAACTTCCTGACACATTATCTACAAAAGAGATAGACGAATTAATCTCTAACATTGACTTATCAAAAGATCAAGGTGAAAGAAATGTGGCTATAATTGAACTTTTATATGGGTGTGGAATAAGAGTCAGTGAGCTAGTAGATTTAAAAATATCTGATTTATTTTTTGAAGAAAATTTTATTAAAGTTACAGGAAAAGGTAATAAACAAAGATTAATTCCAATAGGAAACATAACAAAAACTAAAGTAGCTTTATATATACATAACTCAAGAAATAAGACAAAAGTAATACCATCTTTTAAAGATCATGTTTTTTTAAATAGAAGAGGTAAAAAATTAACAAGAGCAATGATTTTTACAATTACAAAACAATTAGCAGAAAGGTCAAATTTTAATAAATCAATTTCACCGCACACATTTAGACATTCGTTTGCCACTCATTTATTGGAAAACGGAGCAGATCTAAGAACTATTCAACAACTGTTGGGCCACGAAAGTATTACGACTACCGAAATATACATGCATTTAGACAAAAAATACTTAAGCGAAGCATTAAATAAATTTCATCCTAGAGCGTAAAATATTGTTTTTGTTGCTTAAGTTTAAAATTAACATATAATTATAATTTTGAATTTGAGATATCTTTAAAGTTAATATACTTTTACATTTTTAATTAAAAATTGAATGCGCAAACTAATAACCACAATATTTGTTTCCCTCTTTACTTTGACATTTTTTGCTCAAGAAAAACACACAATAAGCGGTACAGTATATGATAAAAAAGGAAATGAAACTTTAATAGGTGCTACCATCTATTTTCCTGATCTAAGTGTTGGAACTACTACAAACGAATATGGTTTTTATTCAATTACAATTTCAAAAGGCACACATAATATTTCAGTAAGTTACCTAGGCTTTAGTGATGAAAGCAAGATAATAGAACTAAATAACAAAACTTCATTAGACTTCTATTTGTCTGAGAGGTCTCAGGCTTTGGATGAAGTAGTTATTCAAACTGATATTGAAAAAATAAATATCAAAAGTACTCAGATGAGTGTTAATAAATTAACTTCAAAAACTATAAAACAAATTCCTGTTGTTTTAGGTGAGTCAGACATCATCAAGTCAATAATTCTACTTCCCGGAGTCACTTCAGCTGGAGAAGGTGCATCTGGTTTTAATGTAAGAGGTGGTGCGGCAGATCAGAACTTAATTCTGTTAGATGAAGCTATTGTTTTTAATTCTTCACATGTATTTGGTTTTTTCTCTGTTTTTAATCCAGATGTAATTAAAGATGTTAAATTATTTAAAGGTGGAATTCCTTCAAAATATGGAGGAAGATTATCTTCTGTATTAGATATATATCAAAAAGAAGGAAATAATAAAGATTTTAAATTAACCGGTGGCATAGGATTAATTTCTAGTAGAATTTTAGCTGAAGGGCCATTAAAAAAAGAAAAAAGTTCATTTCTAATTGGAGGAAGATCCTCATATGCACACCTGTTTCTTCCACTAATTGATAATGATAATAAAGCTTATTTTTATGACTTAAATACTAAAGTTAATTTCCGTCTTAACAAAAAAAATAATATTTTTTTATCTGCATACTTTGGTAAAGATGTATTTGGGATTAATAATAGTTTTATAAACAAGTATGGTAATGCTGTAACTAATATAAGATGGAATCATCTTTATTCTGACAAATTATTTTCAAATTTATCTCTAATTTATTCTGATTATTTTTATGGATTAATTCTGGATTTTGTTGGGTTTGAGTGGGACTCTGGCATTACAAACGTAAACTTTAAATATGATTTTAATCATTATTTAAAAGATAACTTGAAATTAAGTTATGGTGTAAATAATATTTACACAAAATTCAATGCCGGTGAAATATTTCCAAATAGAGATGACTCTGGCATAATACCTTTTAAATTAACTGAAAAATTCGCAAATGAATTTGCTTTATATTTAGAAGCCGATCATAACATTTCAGAAAAATTCAGCTTAAAATATGGTCTTAGATTTAGTAATTTTACTCGCTTAGGACAAGATGAATTAAATATATATGAAAATGACAATCCGTTAATCTACAATCAACAACTTCAAAAATATGAACCTGCTACTGCTACTGGAAGTATAGGTTATAAAAAAAATGATATACTAAAAAGTTTTAATAATTTTGAGCCGCGTTTATCACTTTCTTATTTATTAAACAGCGAAAGCTCTATAAAGGCTAGTTTCAATAAAATGGCCCAGTATTTACATTTATTATCTAACACCTCCTCTCCTACACCTTTGGACATATGGGTGCCGAGTGGACCATTTATTAAGCCTCAACTCTTAGACCAATACGCTGTTGGATATTTTAGAAGAATTAAAGATGGAGATTTTTCTTTAGAAACTGAATTCTTTTATAAAGATGTTAAAAATAGAATAGATTATATAAACGGTGCTAACCTAGTTGCAAATAACGAAATAGAGACAGTAATTCTAAATGGAAAATCAAGAGCATATGGGCTAGAGTTTTTGTTTAGAAAAAATGAAGGAAAACTAAAGGGTTGGCTAGCCTATACTTTATCAAAATCAGAACAACTAACATCTGGCAGAAATATTAATGAGCCAGGTATTAATAATGGAGAATGGTATAATACCCCTTATGACAAAACACATGATTTATCTGTAAATGCTGTTTATGAACTCAGTTCAAAATGGAAATTTAACACAAACTTTTTATTACAAACTGGTCAACCAACCAACTACCCTGTTGGGCAGTACGAATTTCAAGGGTTGAATGTGCCAATTTATAATGACAACCAAAGAAATGCTAATAGACTTCCTACTTACCATAGATTAGATTTATCGGCAACACTCACGCCGGTTAAGAATAACAATAGAGATTTACAAGCTGAATGGGTGTTTGGTATATACAACATTTATAATAGAAAAAACGCAGCTTCAATAGCGTTTTCAAGAAATACCGAAACCTCTGCAAATGAAGCTATAAAAACATCAATCTTTGGGATTGTTCCATCTATTACTTATAATTTTAAATTTTAAGAATGAAAAATATTATATTATTGATCAGTTTGTTTATGTTTTTTGGTTGTGAAGAAGTTATAGAAATAGAAGTTCCTTCCAGCGAGCCTAAACTAATTATTGACGCAATTTTTGAAGTATACCATAATCAGACTCCAGTAACCGCGAACACTGTTGTTAAGTTAAGAGAATCTACAGATTACTATGATGAAGAAATTCCTGTTATAACAAACGCAGCGACAGTTTTATTGAAGGATTTAACTAATGATATAGATATTATTTTTGAAGATAATAACTCAGATGGGAACTTTGTACCGATTACCCAGTTTATTCCAATAGAAAATGTAGACTATGAACTTAATATTTTTTATAATGAAGATCATTATAAAAGTCAAAGTAAACTAATAACTACTACCGGGTTTAGTGAGGTTTATCAAGGAGATAATACATTATTTACTGGAGAAGAAATTGAAGTTAATGTATCTTTTGTAGATGATATTAATAGTGAGAATTATTATTTATTCGATTTTTCAAATGATTTATTTGTACCAATTGAAGATAGATTTTTTAATGGGTCAACATATAATTTCTCATTTTTTTATCAGCAAGACGAAATTGAATTACCATCTGAAGTTACTATAAAAATGTCTGGGGTTACAAAAGAATATTTAACATATTTTAATGTTCTCATATCACAAAGTGGTCAACAAGCTGGTGGTCCTTTTGAAACAATACCATCATCATTGCTTGGTAATATTATTAATACAACAAATAATGAAAATTTTCCATTAGGATATTTTCACATTTCAGAAACTGATACATATAATCTAAGCTTGGTAGAACTAGATTAAATAATCTACTACTTGGCAATATTAACTGCCCTTGTTTCTCTAATAACTGTTACTTTGACTTGCCCAGGATAAGTCATATCTGTTTGAATTTTTTGTGAAATATCAAAAGATAATTTAGAAGCTATATCATCATTAACTTTTTCACTTTCTACTATAACACGAAGTTCTCTACCAGCTTGTATAGCATAAGCCTTTTGAACACCTTCAAAATCTAGCGCGATTTCCTCCAAGTTTTTTAATCTTTCAATATATGAATCTAAGACTTGTCTTCTAGCTCCAGGTCTAGCGCCAGAAATAGCATCACATACTTGAACTACTGGAGATAATAAGAATTTCATTTCAATTTCATCGTGATGTGCACCAATAGCATTACATACCTCATCCTTTTCTCCAAATTTTTCCGCCCATTGCATTCCCAAAATAGCGTGAGGTGTTTCTGCATCTTTTTCAGATGATGGAACTTTACCAATATCGTGTAATAAACCTGCCCTTTTAGCTAATTTTGCATCAATACCTAATTCTGCAGCCATTATACCGCACAATTTTGAAACTTCTCTAGAATGCTGAAGCAAATTCTGACCATATGATGATCTATATTTCATTCTCCCTACAACTTTAATTAATTCAGGATGTAAACCATGAATTCCTAAATCTATAACAGTTCTTTTACCAATTTCAATTATTTCTTGATCAATTTGTTTCTCAGTTTTTTTAACTATTTCCTCAATTCTAGCAGGGTGTATTCTTCCATCTGTAACTAACTTGTGAAGTGATAATCTAGCAATTTCTCTTCTAATAGAGTCGAAACATGATAGTATTATAGCTTCAGGTGTATCGTCTACTATGATTTCAACACCTGTAGCTGATTCTAAAGCTCTAATATTTCTTCCCTCTCTTCCTATAATCCTTCCTTTAACATCATCTGATTCAATATTAAAAACAGAGACACAGTTATCTATAGATTCCTCTGTACCAATTCGTTGAATTGTGTTAATTATTATTTTTTTAGCATCTTGTTCAACTGTCATTTTTGCCTCTTCCATTCTATTTTGAATAAATTTCATGGCATCAGACTTAGCTTCTTCTTTAATAGAGTTTAATAATTGATCTTTAGCATCTTGTTTGGATAAACCTGAAATAACTTCTAGTTGTTTTATTTGATTTTCTCTTTCTTTATCTAATTCAATACGTTTTTTATCTAGATTATTAATTTTTTTATCAAAATCTTTTGATTTTAATTCTAAATCTGAGTTTAATTCAGATTGAATTTTTAATAGTTTGGAGGCATTTGACTCTTTATCAGTTACAGATCGTTCTAATGATTTAATTTTATCCTCTCTTGCATAAATAACTTTTTCATGCTCAGATTTAAGTTCAATAAACTTTTCCTTTGCTTGTAAGATTTTATCTTTCTTTAAAGACTCACCTTCCTTATCTGCGGATTTTAAAATTGAAGATGCTTCTTTTTTGGCGTCTTCTATAATTTTAGCTGCATTAGACTTTTCAAATATTTTGGCAATTATAAATCCTATAAGAATTCCACAAAGAGAAAATATTATAGTTGATGATGTTAGTTCCATATATAATTAATTAAATAAAAATACCTACAAAAGCTATGGTTTTGTATAAACTCCTTTAAATCAAGTTTAAGGCTAATAAGTTGATCAAAGATCTGATCTAGTCAGCACAATTTTACAACTTAAACTCACCTTTTTTAAAAGAATAAGCGTTGAGTTTATCAAAAAAACTAATGTAGGTAGTTTTAAAAGTTAAAAATTAAGAAATAGTTTCAATAATTAATTCATTTAATTCTTTTAATTTATTTTCAAAAGATTTGTTTGAATTATTTTTATCAATAGATCGTTGTTTAGTTTTTGATGCAAACTGTAAAGCACACATCGCTAAAACATCTTGTTTATCGTTAACTGAATAGCTTTGTTCCAACTGTTTTATCATTGTATTAATATCTAACGCCGCCTTTCTCAAACCTTCTTCTTGAGAGGGGTCAATTGTAAGAGGATAAATCCTGTTAGCTATAGATAATTTTATTTTCAATTTTTCCATTTAGAACTATATTTATTCTGTTAATTGAGATATACAATAATCTATTTCTCTAATTAATGAATTTATTTCTAGTTTAGTATCTTTTGTACCGTTATTACTACCTAAAATAGTATTAGCAATTTTAAGTGATTTATATTTTTCCTCACATAAATCTATCAGATTAGAATTTTCTAAATCTTTTTTTCTAAGCGAAGTCAATTCACTTTCTAATTCAAAGTTTAACTTTTGAAGTTTATTTAACTTCTCTAATGAAATTCGAATATTATTCTCTAAAGATTTAACTAAAATATCTAAGTCTTGCATCTTAAAATTAAAATACTATTAAAACAAAGTTAACATAGATATTAGAATTAACACTTCTTTTTACAAAAAATATATTATGATGTTTGTGAAATTATAATATTTTTACGTCTAATAAATATTATGAAAAACTTTATTTTAAAGATTTTATTTTTTCTTATTTCAATTAATCTTGTCGTTGCACAAAACAATCAAAGAAACCCACTAGATTATGAGACAATACTCTCAGGTACGTTTGGTGAACTTAGATCAAATCATTTTCATTCAGGTATTGACATAAAAACTAAAGGAAAAGAAGGATCTAAAGTTTACGCATTTTCTAAAGGATATGTAAGTAGAATAAAGATTTCAAAAGGTGGATATGGAAAAGCTATTTACATTAAACATAATGACGGAAAAACATCTGTTTACGCTCATTTAAAGAGATTTTCTAAAAAAATTGAAACAATAGTTAAAAATGAACAATACAAAAAAGAAGATTACGAAATAGAAATTTTTCCAGCATTAAATGAAATTAAAATTTTAGATAACGAACTTATTGCTTATTCAGGAAATACTGGTGGCTCAAGTGGACCTCACCTACATTTTGAGATAAGAGATATAAATCAAAAACCTTTAAACCCTCTTAGTTATGGAATTGATGTAAAAGATAGCAAAACACCTTCTATACTGGGTTTAAGATTATATAGTCTTTATAAAAATCGGGAAATTAAAGACTATAAAAACTTAACCTTATACAAAAGAGATAAAAACACTTTTATAACTGATACAGTTAACAGTATTGGCACTTTAGGATTTGGAATTCAAACATTTGATCAACAGGATTTAGCGAGTAACAAAAATGGTGTTTACAAAATCAATACATATTTAGATAGTGACACATTAGTTTCAATAGATTTTAGCAAATTTTCGTTTGATGAAACAAAACATATTAATAGGTATATTGATTATTCAGAGTTTAAGAGAAACAAAAGAAGATTCCAAAAATTATTTGTTCAAAAAAACAACCCATTATCAATATATAAGACAGAAAGAAATCATGGAGTAATTTCTTTAATAGAAAGTAATAAGCATTTAATTAAGATTGAGGTTTTAGATTTTAAGAAAAATATTACAAAAATATTTGTTCCAATTAAAGGAAATAGTAATAATGATATTTTAAATAATGATAACGATATCAAAATTGGAGGGATTAATAAATTATTTATTAATAGAAATAAAAAGTACTTTATAAATCAACATAATTCATCTATAAATATTGAAAAAGGAACGTTTTACAATAACATCTTTATTAAAAAAAACAGTACTATTGACACATTAGATTTAGGAACTGACACAGTTCCTTTATTAAAATCAATTATAATCAAGTTCAAAAAACCTGATTATAAAAATTCATATATCGGATTAACAAATGATAAAACTAAAAGACTAAGTTATGTTTCGTCAACAATTAGAAAAGACTCTATTATAGCTTACACAAAAAGATTAGGAAAATATATCGTTAGCAGAGATACAATTAAACCTACTGTTACTCCGTTAGGTTTTAGTAAGAATGATTGGATTAGTAATCTTAATTATTTGAAATTCCAAGTTAAAGACGCCCAAACAGGAATTAAAAATTACAGAGCTAGCATAAATAATAAATGGATATTAATGGAACCATTAAATAAAAATGGTGTAATTGTATATGATTTTAATGATAATATTATAAATAAATCTAAAAATGTTTTTAAAATAGAAGTCTCCGATAATGTCGGAAATACATCAGTTTTTGAAACAATTTTTTACAGAAAAACAAACCAATAAATTTGAAAAACAAATCTTACATTTTAAATATTATTATCTTTTTAATCCCTTTAATAGTATTAAGTCAAAAAAGCTATATTAAAGGTGTTGTCTTAGATATCAATAACAACCCTATTGAAAATGTAAATATATCTTCTGAAAGTAAAGCCGGTGCCACAACAAATTCGAACGGATTTTATTCAATTGAAATTAAATCTTTAACTAATGTTAACATAACATTTTCTCATGTCAATTTTAAAAGTATATCATTTCCAATTAACCTAAAAACAAATGAAGTTTATGAATTTTATCCAGTTATGGACATAAATATTGAACAAATTGAAGAAATAGTTTTAAACTCAAATAAAAGGACAGAATTAAAAAGTATACTTTCAATAGATCCACAAATTATCCGTACAATTAAAGGTGCTCAACCTGGTATTGAAAATTTATTAAAAACATTACCAGGTGTTAATATTTCTAATGAACTAAGTACTCAATATTCAGTTAGGGGTGGTAATTTTGATGAAAACTTGGTTTATGTAAATGGAATTGAAATATACAGGCCTTTTTTAGTTAGATCTGGACAGCAAGAAGGGCTAAGTTTTGTTAATTCAAACCTAATAAAGAATATAAAATTTTCTGCAGGTGGTTTTCAATCAAAATATGGGGATAAACTTTCTTCTGTTTTAGATATTGAATATAAAAATCCAAATGGAAATAATCTTGCAGGGAATTTTAACTTACTAGGTGGTAATATTACATTGAATAACATTTCTAAAAATGCTAAGGTTTCAAATATACTAGGTATCAGATATAGAGATAACAGCATGTTAGTCAATTCAAGAGAGACAATAACAAATTATAATCCTAAATTTATTGATATTCAAAATTTTTTAACTGCAAATATTAATGAGAAATTTAGTTTAAATTTCTTATCATATATGTCAGTTAATAATTACAATTACAAACCACAAAGTAGACAAACAAACTTTGGAACATTAGATGACCCGACTGCTTTAATTGTCTATTATCAAGGACAAGAAAAAGACAAATATCAAACAGTTTTTGGAGCTGCAAAATTAAATTTTAAAGCTTCTGTCAATACAGAGCTATCATTAATAACATCGGCTTTTCAAACTAGTGAAAAAGAATATTTTGATATACTTGCACAGTATAGATTAGGAGAAGTTAATAATAATATTGGAGATGAAGGTTTAGGTGATGTAGAGTTTTCTGAAGGAATCGGAAGTCAATTAAATCATGGTAGAAATAATTTAAATGCAATAATATATAATATTGAGCATAAAGGAAATTATAAAAAAAATGATAATAATTTAGAGTGGTCTTTAAAATTTACCAAAGAAGATATTAAAGACAGGATTGTGGAATGGGAAGTTATTGACTCTACAGGCTTCTCTATAGACCCACCATTTTTTGAATCTTTGGGGGATCAGCCCTACACAGCCAACGAAGGTCCTATTGTTCCTTATCAGAATATTAGAAAAACTAATAACACAAAAACTAATCGAATACAATCTTATGTTCAATGGAGCAAAAATTCTAATATAGGCGCTACAGAAATTTATTCAAATGCTGGTTTGAGATTACATGGTTGGTCAATTGATAATCAAAAAATGAATTTTGTGTTTAGCCCTAGATTTCAAATAGGAATAAAACCTGACTGGGAAAAAGATATGATTTTTAAATTAAGCGGAGGTGTTTATCATCAACCCCCATTTTATCGTGAATTAAGAGATTATAATGGAGAAATAAACTATGATGTTAAAGCTCAAAAATCAATTCACTTAGTAGCTTCAAATGAATATAGCTATAGTATGTGGAATAGGCCATTTAAGCTAACTTCTGACATTTATTATAAAGATATGACTAATGTAAATGCATACACTGTAGATAACGTTAGAATTCGTTATTTAGCTGACAATAATGCAAAGGCATATGCCTATGGATTAGATTTAAGATTAAATGGAGAGTTTATTAAAGGTACAGAATCATGGTTTAGTTTTGGATATTTAAACACAAAAGAAAATATAGACAATCAAGGATATATTCCAAGGCCATCAGACCAAAGATTAAAATTTGGTATACTTTTTCAAGATTATATTCCAAATATACCAGACTTAAAAATGTATTTAAATTTAGTCTACAATACAGGAGTTCCTGGTGGAGCTCCCAGCTATGCTAATTCATACGACTATCAAAATAGATTGCCTGACTACAAAAGAGTTGATCTTGGAATATCATATGTAATAGTTAATGGAGAAAAAAACTATAAAAAAGGTTGGAAAAAGAACTTTAGTGATCTAAGTATTGGTTTGGAGATATTTAATATGTTTGATATCCAAAATTCAATTACTAATACTTGGGTTAGAGATGTATATTCAAAAAGACAATATTCAATACCAAATTATCTTACTCCACGACTTCTCAACTTAACAATTGATATGAAACTTTAATTATTTACTAAAAGTTCTTTTAACTGGGAAATAACATAATCAACTTCTTCAAGAGTGTTGTATATACTAAATGAAAATCTCAAAGACACAAATTTATTTTCTTCATCACTTAAAATATTATTTAAGACATGTGAACCAGAGTCAGCACCGCTTTGACAAGCACTACCTTTAGAGCAAGCTATACCTTTCATGTCAAGTTGAAATAAAAATAAAGCTGATTCATCTTTAAGAATAGGAAACCTAACATTTACCAATGTATAAGTTGAATGGTCCAAATCGCAGCTTGCGCCATTAAACTTAATGTCTTTAATATTATCATTTAGTTGATTTATAAAATAAGACTTAAGATTTTTGATATGTTTTGTCTCAGATTCAATATTATAAATTGAAATGTCTAGTGCCTCAGACATACCTACAATATTGTGAACACTTTCAGTACCTGCACGACAACCTTTTTCTTGAGATCCACCAAAAATAAGTGGTTTTATAGGATTTTTTTTATTTATGTAAGCAAAACCAATTCCTTTGGGCCCATGAAATTTATGAGCACTTGCTACCAAAAAATCTATATTTAAGGACGACAAATCCAAATTGTAGTGTCCTACAGACTGAACTGTATCACTATGAAATAAAGATTCATATTTAACACATAAATTGGAAACTAAATTAATATCTAGAATATTACCAAGTTCATTATTTATATGCATTAAACTAACTAAAGTCTTTGAATTTGAGGACTTTAAAATCAATTCTAAATCATCATAATCAACATTACCCAACTTATCCAATTTAACATAAGATATTTTTATAGGATAATCAATTGCAAGCTGATCAAGAGTGTGAGTTACTGCATGATGTTCAATTTTACTAGAAATAAGATGTTTTACACCTAAATCTCTAACTGCACTTCTTAAAATACAATTGTCAGCTTCAGTTCCTCCAGACATGAAAATTATTTCTGAAGGAGAAACATTAAAATGATTTGCAATCTGTTTTCTTGAGGACTCTACTATAGTTCTTGAGCTTCTTCCAAAACTGTGGGTAGAAGATGGATTTCCATAATTACTTTTAGCAATTTTAAACATTTTATCAACTACCTCATCTCTTATTTGTGTTGTTGCAGCATTATCTAAGTATACAGATTTCATTAATTAATTGTTAAATTTATATTTCAAATTCTCTTAGAGTTTCTTTTATAATTGACAATGCGGATAAAAGCTGATCCTCATTTATTATTAAAGGAGGAGCAAATCGAATAATATTTCCATGCGTTGGTTTGGCTAATAAACCTTTTGAACACATTGATTTACATATATTTAATGCCGTGTCACTATCTTCAGAATCATTAATGACTATAGCGTTCAATAGACCTTTTCCACGAACCAACTTGGCAATTTTACTAGTTTCAATATATTTATTTATTTGATCTCTAAATATAGACCCTAGATATTCAGCATTTTTTACAAGCTCTTCATCTCTGACAACTTCTAAAGCTGCCATAGCAACTTTACATCCTAAGGGATTACCTCCAAATGTAGATCCATGTTCTCCTGGTTTAATTGTGAGCATTATTTCATTTGAAGATAAAATTGCAGATACAGGGAAAACACCCCCTGAAAGTGCTTTGCCTAAAATAAGTATATCTGGCTTAAAACCATGGTGGTCACAACATAACATTTTACCAGTTCTACCAATTCCAGTCTGAACCTCATCTGCAATAAATAATACATTATTTTCTTTACACAAATTATAAGCAGATATTAGGTAGTCATCATCAGGAACAACTACTCCAGCCTCACCTTGAATAGGCTCAACCATAAATGCAGCTACATTAGGGTCCGATAAAGAAGCTTTTAGTGCATCAATGTCGTTATAGGGAATAATTTCATACCCAGGCATAAAAGGACCAAACCCACTAGTACTAGAAGGATCAGTTGATGATGAAATAGCTCCCAAAGTTCTACCCCAAAAATTACCTTCAACAAATATAATTTTTGCTCTATCTTTAGCTATTTTTTTTACTTCATAACCCCATTTTCTAGCTAATTTAACAGCAGTCTCTCCACCCTCTACTCCAGTATTCATAGGAAGAACCTTATCATAACCGAAAAAAGAAGTAATAAATTTTTCATACTGACCTAAAACATCGTTATGAAAAGCTCTTGATGTTAAAGTTAACTTAGATGATTGATCTACAAGTGCTTGAATTATTTTTGGATGACAATGACCTTGATTAACTGCTGAATATGCAGATAAAAAATCATAATATTTTTTACCTTCTAAGTCCCAAACATAAACACCTTCACCTTTATTCAACACAACGGGTAATGGATGATAATTATGAGCTCCAAACTCATTTTCTATTTCAATTGCTTTTTCAGATAAAGTTTGATGCATACAAATCGTTTAGTTTTGTTAATTTTACACAAATTTAAAAATATTTAGTACAGAATTATAAACTGTTACTAATAAATGTCAACAATTTCGATTAATGAGAAGAAAAAAAAATAAAGAGTTTAATAATATTACAATAGAAAGAGTTGGATCGAAGGGGAAATCTATAGGAACTGCTGATGATGGAAAAACTATCATAATAGATGGAGGGGCACCTGGAGACATTGTAAATATTCTAACAACCAAACAAAGAAAGTCTTACTACCAAGGAAAAATCACAGAATTTCATAAGTACTCAGACATTAGAACACAACCTAAATGTGAACATTTTGGAGTTTGTGGGGGATGTAAATGGCAACATATCACATATAGTGAACAATTAAAATTTAAAGAAGAAGAAGTAAAAAACAATTTAGTTAGAATTGGAAATTTAAAGCTCCCTAAAATAACTCCTATAAAAGGAGCCATTAATAGCTACTTTTATAGAAATAAAATGGAGTATTCTTTCAGTGATTCCAGATGGTTAAGTCTAGAAGAGATTAAATCAAAAAAAATAATTAAAGAAAAAAATGCTTTAGGATTTCATATTCCTGGAATGTGGAACAAGGTAGTTGATATCAACAAGTGTTGGTTACAAGAAGATATTACAAATACTCTGAGAAATTCTATAAAGAATTTTTCTATCAATAATAATATTCCTTTTTTCAATCATTCTAATCAAACTGGTGATCTAAGAACTTTAATGATTAGAACAACTAGTACCAAAGAAGTAATGGTATTATTACAATTTTACTCAGATAATAAAAAAAACAGAGAATTACTTTTAGATTTTTTAATTGAACAATTTCCAAATATAAATTCATTATTATTTGTAGTTAACAATAAAGCAAATGATACCATATATGATCAAGAAGTAAAAACTTATTATGGAAATAGTTTTATTACAGAAAAAATGGAGGGGCTTGAATTTAAAATTAATGCAAAATCATTTTACCAAACAAATTCAGATCAAGCTTATGAATTATATAAAATAATTCGAGAAGTTAGCGATCTTAAAAAGACTGACATTGTTTATGATCTTTACACAGGAACAGGTACAATTGCCTTATTTATTTCTAAAAGCGTTAAAAAAGTTGTTGGAATTGAAGCTGTTCCAGATGCGATAGTTGCAGCAAAAGAAAATGCAGCAAACAATAAAATATTAAATACTGATTTTCACACTGGAGATATGAAATTTGTTTTCAATGATGAATTTATTAGACTTAACGGAAAACCTGATGTAATTATTACTGATCCACCAAGAGATGGAATGCATAAAAAAGTAATTCAACAGATAATAAATATTTCGCCAAAGAAAATAATATATGTCAGTTGCAATAGTGCTACGCAGGCAAGGGATCTAGAACTATTAAAAGATAAATATGATATTATTAATTCACAAGCAGTTGATATGTTTCCACAAACTCATCATGTAGAAAATGTTGTACTTTTAAAGAAAAAATAACATGAAGATTCATTTTTATATTTGTTTAATAATTTCATTTAGCTTGTTAGTAGCATGTGAAAAAGATGATATTTGTGCTGAAACTACTCCCACTACCCCACAATTAGTAATAACATTTAAGGATGCTAATAACATCAATGAAAGTAAAGCTGTAGAATCACTTGCAGTATATGCAATTGAAAATAATGAGTTAACTTTAATTGAAACAATTAATGGTATCAATGCGGACTCTATAGCTATACCACTTAGAAATGATATAGGAATTTCTAACTTTAAATTTTATAAAAATCATTCTGAAATTGATGGAGTAATTCAGGGAGAAGAAAATCACTTTTATCTTGATTATAACATAGTTGATATATTTGTTTCAAGAGCTTGTGGATTCATAAATAATTATATTGATTTGTCAGCACTTAATTATGATCCTAACATATTTGGGGCTCCAAATGGAGTTTGGATTAGTGGATATGAAGTTATTAACCAAACAGTAGAAAACGAAAACCAAGCGCATGTCAACATTTTTCACTAAAATATTATTGCTCTTAATAATTCCAGTCAGTGTTTTTTCTCAAAAAAATGTAGTTTCAACCGACTCAATTATTCAAAAGCAAAAATTTGGATTTAGAGTTGGTTTAGATTTAAATAAACTTATAAACTCTTCTATAAATAATAATTATGATGGTTTTGAATTAAATGCTGATTATAGAATAAGTGACAAACTATATATAGCTTCTGAAATTGGTTTAATAGAAAACACGGAAGATGAAGAATATTTAAATTTTACATCTAAAGGAACATATATTAAATCGGGTATTGATTATAATATGTATACCAACTGGCTTGATATGCAAAATATGATTTTTGCAGGTTTAAGAATTGGCTACAGTGATTTCGATCAAACAATAAATAATTACACTATTTATGACACTAATAACCAAATATGGGGTCAAAGTTTCGTAGGTATTCCAATTAAAAATGAAGATTTATCTTCATTGTGGTTAGAATTAATAATTGGAGTAAAAGCCGAAATATTTAATAATTTATTTTTAGGCTTTAACCTAGAAGTTAAAAGAATGGTTAACTCAGAAATTAAAAATAATATTCAAAACATGTATGTACCTGGATTTAACAGAACCTTTGACGGAAGTTCCTTTGGTGTTGGTTTTGGTTATAAATTATCTTACCTACTTCCCATTGTAAAGAAATAGAACTTATAAGTTTTTTTTTGCTTTTTTACTCCCGTCGTAAAGTTCGTATTTAGCAAAAGTTGATTCTAGCTTAGCATTAAATAGTTTTATTTTTTTTGATGGTCTTAGTCCAACAAATTTTAAAGCTTCGATGTTTGAAGTAATAAACCATGCTGTACTATTTGAATAATTTCTTTTTAATGTATTTCCAATATCAGCATAAAGATTTTCCATGTTTATTTCTAAACGTTCTCCGTAAGGAGGATTAAAAATTATTTGTAAAAAGTCATTACTTGGTTTTGAAGTCTTAAAAAAATCATCGTGTCTAATTGAAATAAAAGATTCTAAGTTTGCATTTTTTACATTGTCTTTTGCTTTTGAAACAGCACTTGGTGCCTTATCAATACCATAAATATTGTAATGGAAATCTCTAGTTTTATCCAAAAGAGAGTTTTCTATTTTTTCAAATAAATCTACATCCCAATCTTTCCATTTTTCAAAAGCAAATTCATTTCTCATCAAATTAGGAGGGATATTACATGCAATCATTGCTGCTTCAATTAAAATAGTTCCACTTCCACACATGGGGTCTAACAAATCTGATTGTCCATCCCATCCACTTAGCATTACTAAACCAGCTGCTAAAACTTCATTTATTGGAGCTATGTTAGTAGCAGTTTTATATCCTCTTTTATGTAGTGATTCTCCAGATGAATCTAAGGAAACATTACAAAATAATTTATCTATGTGAATATTAATTTTTAAATCAGGAAATTTTAAATCAACTGAGGGTCTTTCACCAGAGATTGATCTAATTCTATCTACAATAGCATCTTTAGCTTTTAATGAAATATATTGAGAGTGAGTAAATTTATTTGAATGAACAGTAGAATTTATAGCGATCGTTGATGTTTGATCTATATAATTTTCCCATTTAATTTTATAAATTTTATCATACAAATCTTTTTCGTTAATAACTTTAAAGGATGCAATTGGTTTTAAAATTTTTATAGCAGTGCGAAGTGCTAAATTACACTTGTACATAAAACCCGTATCTCCAAAGAAAGTTACATTTCTTACACCTTTTTTCACTCTTTGAGCGCCTAACTGAGTTAACTCTTTTACTAAAAGCTCTTCAAAACCAAATAAAGTTTTGGCTACCATCTGAAAATTATTTTCCATAAATTTTAAATAACAATATCAAAAATACTTTATTTTTGATGATCATTAAACTTATTTAATGCCTATTAATAATAATTTATATAAATCCTGGTTTGACACACCTTTTTATCATATTCTTTACAAGAATAGAGACTATAAAGAAGCTGAAATGTTTACAAGGAAATTAATGAGATTTATCAAACTCCCACTTAAATCAAAAATTTTAGATTTGGCTTGCGGTAAAGGAAGGCACTCAATTAATTTAAATAAAATGGGATATGATGTAACTGGAGTGGATAATTCAATTGAAAGTATAAAAAAAGCAAATGAATATAATAGTCAAACTTTAAAATTTAAAGTTCATGATATGAGAAAACCCTTAGGTCAAAAATTTGATTTAATTGTTAATCTGTTTACAAGTTTTGGGTATTTTGATGATTTTAATGATAATTTAAAAACATTGGACAGTATAAAATCAAGTTTAAACGAAGACGGATTAGCTGTAATTGATTTTTTAAATATTAATTACGTAAAAAATAATTTAATTAATGAAAACATAGAAGAAATAGATGGAATAAAATTTTATCTAAATAGATTTATTAAAAATGGTTTCTTAATAAAAAATATAAGTTTTAAACATGAATTAAATGAATATAATTTTCAAGAAAAAGTAAGATCATTAGACATAGATGATTTTAAATCAATGTTTAAACAATCTAAAATTGAAATACTTCATATATTTGGAGATTATAAGTTAAATAGTTTTGATATAAATAATTCTAAAAGATTAATTTTTGTGTTAAAATAACAACAAATGTATTTATACCCATTTCTTTCTGTAATAATTGGATCTATAATTGTTTTATTTCTTTCAAAAAAAGCTATCCAAATAAACTCACAACTAACATTAGCTTTTAGTGGTGCATTTCTTTTATCTATTACGCTTTTCGACTTGTTACCCAGTATTTATTTAGAAAACATCTTAAATAATAAATCTGATCAAAAATTAATAGGTTTAATGATTATGACTGGAGTTTTATTTCAAGTAATCCTAGAGTTTTTTTCAAATGCTAAGTATGATGAATTAGATACAAACAAAAATAAATTACCTTGGGTTTTACTTATAAGCTTAAGTATACACGCTTTTATTGAAGGTTTTTCAATTAGAATTGATCAAAATATTTTATACGGAATTTTCATACACAAGATTCCAATTGCATTTATCATAACTACATCTTTACTAAGTACAAAAATTAAAAAATTTAAAATTTTACTTTTTATAATTTTCTTTAGTCTAATGACTCCATTGGGAACATTCGTCTCAAATAATTCTAATCAACTTCTTGATTATTCTTCTCTAATTGACTCACTGGTAGTTGGAGTATTATTACATATATCAACAACTATTTTATTTAAAACCAATGAAGGGTATAAATTTAATCTAGTAAAAATGGTTTTGGTTGTAGCAGCAATTATTTTAGCTTACTTTCTTTAGATGCCCATATTTTTTTTAAGTAAAATAAATCAGGAATAGATTTTTTTGGAGATGAATATTCTAATATTCCAGATTGAAAAGCTTTTTGTAAAATATCCTCTATAAAATAATCTTCTTTTACTTCTAATGGTGAGTATGTTTCTTTTAAAGATAAATTAAAAGCTTTTGCTGTTAAATTAAATATAAATGCATTAAATCCCCTTGTAAGATCTTTAATAACTTCATAAACCGTAAAGTCAGTTTGCCTGTTAATTAACTTAATTAAAATCTGTCCCTCAGTTCTAGTTAACTTTTTTAATTCATCAGTAAATTCTCCTTCTAAATATCTTTGAATTTGTTTAGTATATCTTCTTTTACTACTTCTTCTTTTTATATTATTTAATCTTGAATATAAAGTATCAAGTCTAATAGAGGCTAATTTAGCATAAGGATATACTTTAGTAGTCTTTCTTTTTAAAATTAAATACTCGACAAGTTTTTCTCTGTTAGAAAATTTTATTTTAGGCAGAAGAATTACTTCATTTAATTCAATAAAATTTTTCATTATTGAATCATCCTTAATAAATAAATAATTTTCTTCTATTTGATTTTTTTGAGAAAAAATCAATAGACTATAAAAACTAATAAATATTATTAAATAATTTTTCATGTATTAATTTATCACAAAAATACCTATAAATCAATACAACAAAATATTGAAAGTTAATTAATATTGAAAATACTAAACAATTAAAATAATTCATATTATTTTTACATTGAATCAAAATCAATAAAAAACACAATTAAATGGCTAAAAAAAGCTTATTAAATAAAAAATCTTTAGAATTTTTAAAGAAATATTTAAATAACCCATCTCCTACTGGCTATGAATGGGAAGGACAAAAGATTTGGATGAACTATTTAAAACCTTATGTTGATGAGTTTATAACTGATACTTATGGTACAGCTGTTGCTGTTATTAATCCAAATGCCAAATATAAAGTTGTAATTGAGGGTCATGCCGATGAAATTTCATGG
>Ga0208948_1000426_pt1 | contig 20115 bp, 20 predicted proteins | sample AOAMet11_17_M020_2_FD_188228 | JGI IMG/M metagenome (GOLD analysis project Ga0208948, IMG submission 188228) | Ammonia-oxidizing marine microbial communities from Monterey Bay, California, USA - CAN11_17_M020 (SPAdes) | ecosystem: Environmental > Aquatic > Marine > Intertidal zone | place...
ACATATTTTTGCATTATCTCGGGCAATTAGTTCAACTGAATAGAACAGAAGATTACGGCTCTTCAGATGGGGGTTTGAGTCCTCCATTGCCCTCAAAAAAAATTGATTTTGGACTTTTTAGGAATTTTATTTGGAATAGTTTTACTCTCTCATGGTGGTGACTTACTAACTAAGTCTTCAGTGGATATCTCACTTAAATTCTCTGTTCCAAAAATTATCATTGGTATGACTATTGTTTCATTTGCAACTTCTGCTCCTGAATTAATAGTAAGCTTAAATGCTACACTAGATGGATTTCCAAATTTTGCAATTGGAAATGTATTAGGATCAAATATTGCAAACATAGGCTTAGTCCTAGGTATAATTGCAATTATATACCCAGTGACACTTAAACAAAGATTTTATTCTTCTGATTTCCCTTTGCTTCTAATTTCAACTTGCTTATTTTACTTTGTTATATATACAGGCAATCAGATCACTAGGACTGAAGGTTTCATTCTACTTGTTACAATTATAGCAATTTTATTTTATCTGTTTATTTATCAAAAGAAAAGTATATCAGAATTTTCTGATGATTTTGATAGAAGTAAAATATCCATATCCAAATCATTTTTATATATAATATTTAGTGGTTTTTTATTATGGCTAGGTGCTGAGACATTGATAAAATCTGCAATTTCAGTAGCTAATAAATTTGAAATTTCACAGAGAGTTATTAGTATCACTATGGTTGCAATTGGAACAAGTATACCTGAACTAGCTGCATCAATTGTTGCATCATTAAAAAAACAAAATGACTTATCAATTGGTAATCTAATAGGATCAAATATTTTTAATCTGTTAGTTGTTATTGGAATTACTTCTTCAATATCACCAATTTATGGAATTGAAAGTAATGCAATTTTTAAAGATATGTTATGGGTAGTCCTTTTCTCAGTAATTATTCTACCCTTAGCTTTAGTTGGGAGACGAAATGTCTTAACAAGAAAAAAAGGAATTATGCTATTAGTATTATATCTAATATTCATAATCCCTTTAATAGTTTAACTAAAAATTAAGCGCTTTTAACAGTTTTTACAATTCTTGCTGCTACTTTATATGGATCAGCATTTGAGGCAGGTCTACGATCTTCTAACCAGCCTTTCCAACCACTTTCAACTGTTCCTATTGGAATTCTAATGGAAGCTCCTCTATCAGATATACCAAAGCTAAATTCATGAATTGATTGTGTTTCATGTAAACCAGTTAACCTTTGATCATTAAACTCACCGTAAACTTCAATGTGTTCCTTAGTAAGAGGTCTGAAAGCTTCACAAATTTTTTCATAAGTAGCTTTATCTCCACAAGTTCTTAATGTATTATTAGAGAAGTTTGCATGCATACCAGATCCATTCCAGTCCCCTTTTATTGGTTTTGGGTGATATTCTATATAATAGCCATAATCTTCAGTAAGTCTATCTAGTAAATATCTAGCAACCCATGTTTGATCACCTGCATTTTTAGCACCTTTAGCAAAAATTTGAAACTCCCACTGACCAGATGCTACTTCTTGGTTAATACCCTCAAAGTTTAATCCAGCTTCAAGGCATAAATCTGAGTGAATCTCAACTAACTCTCTTCCATGAGTATTTTTCCCTCCCACAGAACAGTAATACATTCCCTGAGGACCAGGATAGCCTCCCATTGGAAATCCAAGTGGCAGTTGAGTTTCAGAATCCATTATAAAATATTCTTGTTCAAAACCAAACCAAAAGTCATTATCATCATCATCAATAGTTGATCTAGAATTTGACACATGTGCTGTTCCGTCAGGATTTAATACCTCAGTCATAACTAAATATCCACTTTCTCTTGTTGGATCAGGATAAATAGAAACAGGTTTCAAAATACAATCAGATGAATTACCTTCTGCCTGTTGAGTAGAGGAACCATCAAAACTCCAATCAGGACAATCTTCGATTTTTCCACTAAAATTATTAACTACTTTGGTTTTACTTCTCATGTTAGCAGTTGGAGTATAACCATCAAGCCATATATATTCTAATTTAGATTTGCTCATTTTGTTTTTTATTAATTAATCACTGCAATTTAATTTTTTTTAAAAATTTAGTTTGTTGTATAGCTGATTTTAAACAACTTTTATTAATCTAACATTTATAGCTTTGAAAATTGTCAATTTTATATAAAATGAGATAAAAAATTGAGAAATATTTACTCGCTCTAAACTTATTAGTTTAAAATTCTAAATTAAATTAAAATGAAAATTTTGAGCCAGTTAACAAATGAATTTTATTAAAAACTTATTAAGATTTTTTTTTGATAACTTTACGTTGAAAAATGTCAAATAGATATAAATTAAGAGGAGTTTCTTCTGATAAAGAAGATGTTCATAATGCTATTAAGAATCAAGATAGAGGTCTGTATCCCAAAGCTTTTTGTAAAATTCTTCCTGATTTAATTTCGGAATCTAATGATCATGCTCTAATTATACATTCAGATGGAGCAGGAACAAAATCTTCTCTTGCATATATTTATTGGAAGGAAACAGGAGACTTATCAGTTTGGAAGGGAATAGCACAAGATTCTATTGTCATGAATCTTGACGATGTTGCATGTGTTGGAGCTGTTGATAATATACTACTCTCTTCTACAATTGGAAGAAATAAAAATAAAATACCAGGTGAAGTTATTTCTAAAATTATTTCTGGTACAGATGAAATACTCTCCTATTACAGAGATCTTGGAATTAATATTCAAAGTGGAGGTGGAGAAACTGCTGACGTGGGTGATTTAGTTAGAACAATCATTGTTGATTCATGCCTGACAGTTAGAATTAAAAAAGATCAAATAATAGATAATTCCAATATAAAGCCAGGTAATGTAATAATTGGACTTTCTTCAACTGGTCTTTCTTCATATGACATAGAATATAATTCTGGAATTGGGAGTAATGGTTTAACATCTGCTCGACATGATGTATTATCTAAATATTTAAAGGACTTGTATCCTGAATCATTTGACCAAGAAGTTCCAAACGAGTTGACTTATTGTGGTTCAAAAAAATTAACTGATAAATTTGAAGGTTTTGAGCTTGATGTTGGTAAGATGCTTTTATCCCCAACTAGATCATATGCACCTCTTTTAAAAATGATTTTTGATAATGTAGGTAGAAATAAAATAAATGGAATAATTCATTGTACAGGAGGAGGGCAAACAAAAATTCTTCATTTTATTGATAATCTACATATTAAAAAAGATAACCTCTTTGAAATTCCTCCAATTTTCAAACTCATTCAGGAAGAGTCAAATACAGACTCAAAAGAAATGTATAAGGTGTTTAATATGGGGCATAGAATGGAGATATATACAAATCCTGAAAATGCATCAGAAATAATAAAAATATCAGAATCAGTTGGTATTAATGCGAAAATTATAGGAGAAGTGTTTAAATCAGATCATAAGAAATTAACTATTCAATCAGAATTAGGTAATTTTGAATATTAGACAGTTATAATATGCTCTTAGAAAAAATTGAAATAGTTGAAAAAAGATATGATGAGATATATCAAATGATTAGTAATCCTGAGATTATTGCTGATCAAAAGAAATATATTCAATTAAATAAGGAGTTAAAAGAACTTAGTAAGCTTGTAGAAACAGGTAAACTTTATAAGAATGCTGTAAGTCAAAAATTAGAGGCAGAGGAATATTTAAATTCATCCGATGATGAAGATATGATTGCAATGGCTAAAGAACAACTAGATGTATCTAAAGAAGCTATTAATAATCTTGAAGAAGAAATAAAAATTTTATTAATACCTAAAGACCCAGAAGACTCAAAAAATGTTGTTGTTGAAATTAGAGCGGGAACTGGGGGTGATGAGGCTAGTATTTTTGCAGGAGATTTATATAGAATGTATACAAAATTTGCTCAAGATAGAAAATGGAAAGTTAGTGTTGTTGATACAAGTGAGGGAAATGATGGTGGATTTAAAGAGGTTATTTTTGAAATATCTGGACAAGATGTTTATGGTGTTCTTAAATATGAATCAGGTGTTCATAGAGTTCAAAGAGTACCTCAAACAGAGACTCAAGGAAGAGTGCATACTTCTGCAGCTACAGTTATGGTTCTTCCTGAAGCTGAAGAGTTTGATGTAGAGATTAATATGAATGAGGTTAGAGTTGATTATTTTTGTTCTTCAGGACCTGGAGGTCAATCAGTAAATACTACATTATCTGCTGTGAGACTAACTCATGAGCCTACAGGTGTTGTTGCTCAATGTCAAGATCAAAAATCTCAACATAAAAATAAAGAAAAGGCTTTGAAGGTATTAAGATCAAGAGTATATGAAATTGAATTAAACAAAAGAATGGAATCTGATTCTAAAAAAAGAAATGAGCTTGTTAAATCTGGAGATAGATCTGCTAAAATTAGGACATATAATTACCCACAAGGAAGGGTTACTGATCATAGAATAGGTCTTTCATTATATGACTTACCAAAAATATTAGATGGAGATGTATCAAAACTAATTGACGAAATTCAACTTTATATAAATACTGAAAGACTTAAAGAAGCGGGTGAGGTGTAATGTTAAATAATAAAATTAATAGCCAAATAAATAAAAAAAAGTCTTTCCTATGTGTTGGCTTAGATATTGATATTAAAAGAATACCGAAATCATTACTTGATTATGATGACCCTATATTCGAATTTGCAAAACAAATCATAGACTCTACAAATAAATATGCTATTGCATACAAACCTAATATTGCTTTCTTTGAAGCTCACGGTGTTGATGGTTATAAATCTCTTGAAAAGATTTCTAAATATTTAAAAAATAACTATAACGATATATTTACAATTGCAGATGCAAAAAGAGGGGATATAGGAAATACATCAAAAATGTATGCAAGTGCTTTTTTAAACGATTTAGATTTTGATTCAATTACTGTATCTCCATACATGGGGTCAGATTCTGTTGAACCTTTTTTAACTTTCGATAATAAATATGTCTTTTTACTAGCTCTAACTTCAAATAAGGGTTCTGAGGACTTTCAAGAGTTATTTTTAGATGATAATTCTGGTAAATTATACGAGAAAGTTATTAATGTATCTAAGAAATGGACAAATAACGATAAGATAATGTATGTTGTTGGTGCAAAAAATACTAAAGAAATTAAAAAGATTAGAAAACTAGCACCCAATTCGTATCTATTAATCCCGGGCTTAGGAGCTCAAGGCGGAAATTTGAAAGAAATATGTAAATATGGATTAGATAAAGATTTCAAATTAATAATTAATTCATCTAGGTCAATTATTTACGCTTCATCAAATGATGACTTTGCTGAAAAAGCAGCCTTAGAAGCAAAAAAAATACAAAATGAAATGGAATCTTACATTAACAAACTATAAGAATGATACACTACACTAAGTTTTTATGTAAAAACAATAATGCAGACTGGATAACATTTGTCCATGGAGCTGGAGGTAGCTCGACTATATGGTATAAACAAATAAAGTATTTTTCAAGAAACTATAATTTACTTCTTTTAGATCTTAGAGGTCATGGAAAATCTAAATCTATTTTATTAAACCCTTTTAAAAAAAAGTACACGTTTAATTCAATTACAAATGATATTCTTGAAGTTTTAGATGCTGAAAAAATAAAGAAATCTCATTTTGTTGGGATTTCCCTTGGGACAATTTTAATTAGGAATTTTGCTGAACAAAACTCTAAAAGAGTTAAAAGTCTTATAATGGGAGGAGCTATAATGAAATTAAACCTAAGATCTAAAATATTAATGTTTTTAGGTAATTCTACAAAATCTATACTTCCGTATATGTGGATATATAGACTCTTAGCATTTATAATAATGCCAAATAAAAATCATAAAGAATCCAGATTGTTGTTTGTTAATGAAGCAAAAAAACTATACCAAAAAGAATTTAAGAAATGGTTTCAGTTAACAACCGAATTAGTTCCTCTACTTAAGTTTTTTAGACAGATTGAAATTTCGATACCAACATATTATATAATGGGTGATCAGGATTATATGTTCTTGCCCTCTGTTAGAGAAGTAGTAAAAAATCACAAAAGATCTATGCTATTTGTAATTCCTAATTGTGGTCATGTAGTTAATGTAGACAAGCCGAATACTTTTAATTCAAAGATGTTTGAATTTATGAGTAAGTCAAATTAATCAATTTTTTTTTCACTTTTTTTGATCCAATCTTTCTTTTCTCCAGGCTGGTATATTTCATAATTTAATTCATCTTTACTTTCTCTTACCATTCTTCTTACATCTTCTAGTAGAAGTTTTGAATCATAAACTATACCATCTTTTATAGTATATTTTACTCCACCAACTCTTTCAACTTCATTTTTATCATTTAGTTTAATTGCACCTGTACCATACAAGACCTTTATGTTTTCTAATGGATTTTCTTCAACGATCAATAAATCTGCCTTTTTTCCAATCTCAATTGATCCAATTTCATCTTCCATACCAAGTGCTTCAGCTCCATTAAGTGTTGCAGCCATAATTACTTCTATTGGATGAAAACCAGCTTCTCTAAGTAGTTCTAACTCTCTTATATATGCAAAACCATACAGTTGAAAAATAAAACCAGAATCAGACCCTACAGTTACTCTTCCACCTCTATTTTTATATTCATTAACAAAATTCATCCAAAGATTAAAGTTCTTTTTCCATGCTACTTCTTGCTCAGTCCCCCAAAAATGCCAATAGGACCCATGAGATATTCTACTAGGTTGGTAAAATTCCCATAAACTTGGAAGAGTATATTCTTCATGCCATTCCGCTCTTCTAGCTCTTTGCAAATCTCGACTTGCCTCATATATATTAAATGTTGGATCTAAAGTAAAGTCTAAGTCAATTAACTCATCCATTACATCATTCCAATGATCAGAATTAGGTTCTGCAGCTTGTTCCCATAATCTTCCAGCTTCTTCAAATCTGTGCTGTTCATTAGAGTAGTTATAGTCATAAGGATAATTTTGAACTGTTTTATCATTAAAGAGTGCTTCTGGAAGACCATACCAATGTTCCATCGATGTTAAACCAGCTCTAGCAGAATTCAAAACATTCCACTTGGCAACACTAAGTTGAGCGTGGTGCATGGCTGAACCTAACCCTAATTGATTATTTTCTTCTAAAGCAGCAATCATAATGTCTGGTTCTGCTCCTATAAATTTGATTCCATCAGCTCCCTTTTTTGCATTAAATTTCACCCATTCTCTTGCTTGCTCCTGAGTACTAATCTCTTCTTTAAAACCAGATCCAAAGCTTGAATAAACAGAAAGTCTAGGAGCTATTATTTCATTATTTAAACTTTTATTTTTTAAATCAATACTAAAATCTATTCCTCTTCCTCCTGGTTCTCTTACTGTAGTTACTCCATGTGCTAACCATAATTTAAAGACATAATCTGGTTCTGCACCTTGAGATCTACCACCTATATGTCCATGCATATCAATAAAACCTGGAAGAACATACATTCCATTAGCATCAATTTCTCTTCCATTTTTTTTTACTTTTGGACGCCTTGTTTCAGCTATTTCTACTCCTGGATATCCAACATTTCTAATTGATTTAATTATATTATTTTCAATTACAATATCAACAGGGCCAACCGGTGGACTACCATTACCATTAATTAGTGTAACTCCTCTAATTATAAGTTGATCGAATGGTCCATCTGAAAGATTCTTTTCTTGAGAGTTAACATTTATAGAAAGTATTAAAGTGATCAGAAAATATAGAAGGTTTTTCATTTTTTAATAGTTTAGAATTTTATTCATTAGGTTGAATCCAATGTAAGCTAAAAGTATACAGAAAGATACACTAATTAATATATAAAGAATAGAGTATAATAAGTCGTTGGATTTTAACAAGTTAAAATTTTCAATTGAAAAAGCTGAAAAGGTTGTTAATCCTCCACATATACCAACAACAAGAAAATAATAATAATCTGATTTCAACATATTATGATGAACAAGATAACTTATTACAAAGCCTATAAAAAAACTTCCAATTAAGTTAACAGTCAATGTTGAATAAGGAAAAGCATCACTAGGAATTATTTTATTAATTAAGAGTCGAATAGCTGACCCTAATCCGCCTCCAATAAAAACTAATAATACATCTTTCATCTATCTGAATAAATTACTGTAAGTAGCTATAATTGAAATAAAAATAATAAACATGATAAGTATCACATATGAATTTTTATAATAAACTTTGTTAAGATTGTAATCTTTTAAATAAGAATAAGCGATGATTATAGAGAATATTATCGTAAATATTATAGCAAAAATAAGCTGTCCTTTTGTAAACATTAAGTAGTTTTATAAAACTTTTCTAATGTAAATTTAATAATTATGATAACTAATGCTATTGATGCGGTAAAGGAATTTAATAAAGCTTTTAAAATTGATTATTCTGAGACTCAAGAAGCAAATCTTGATGAGTCAACGGTAGAACTTAGGTATAGATTAATGCAAGAGGAGAACGATGAATATCTAGAAGCAGCTAAAAACAAGGATTTAGTTGAAATTGCTGATGCTCTAGGAGATAAATTATATATACTCTGTGGAACAATACTAGCTCATGGCTTGCAAGATAAAATTGTTGAGGTTTTTGATGAAATTCAAAGAAGTAATATGAGTAAACTTAGTGCAGATGGTTCTCCAGTTATTAGAGAAGATGGGAAGATATTGAAAGGTCCAGGCTACTTTAAGCCTAATATTAAGGATATTTTAGAAAAATAGTTAATCTTTTATTCTATGTCTCCACCCATGTGGGTCATCAGATAAATTTTGTTGAATGTTTAAAATAGATAATCTAATTCTATCTGCATAACTATTATTAATTTCTTCAAGTTCAAATTTATCTTCTTTATATCCAAAGGAAGATATGGGAGCAATTACTGCTGCAGTTCCACATCCAAATATTTCTTTTAGGTTTCCGTTATGATATTCGGAAATTAACTCTTTTACAGTAATATCTCTCTCTTGAACTTCAATCCCAAGATCTTTTGCAATTTGAATAACACTTTTTCTAGTTACACCATCTAAAATTGTATCACTTGTTTTGGGAGTGACTAATTTATCTCCTAATCTAAAAACAATACTCATTGTACCCACTTCTTCAATTTTTTGATGTGATTCAGAATCTGTCCATAAAACTTGATCAAAACCTTTTGATTCAGCTATTGATATTGGATAGAATGAAGCTCCATAATTTCCTGCAGCTTTAGCATAACCAGCACCACCAGGTGCAGCTCTACTAAATTTATTCTCTACATATACACTTAATGACTTTGAATAATAAGCTCCTCCAGGAGAGCAAATGATTAAAAATTTATAATCTATTGAAGGACTTGCTGCTAACATAACAGATGATGAAAAAACAAACGGTCTGATATACATTGATGAACCTAACTTGTTTGGTACCCATTCTTTATCAATTGAAACAAGTTTATTTAAACCTTCAAAAAAATACTCTTCAGGTAAAACAGGTATATGCATTCTGATACATGATTTTTTTAATCTTTCATAGTTATCCTTTGGTCTAAATAACCAAACTTGATTATCTTTATCTTTATAGGCTTTCATCCCCTCGAATATAGCTTGTCCATAATGGAAAACATGTGTGGAAGGATCAAGTTTAAGGGATGAGTAAGGTTTAATTAATGGAGATTCCCATTCACCATCTTTAAAGTTGCATTCAAACATGTGATCAGTAAAAATTTCTCCAAATCTTACCGAATTAAAGTCAACATCGTTTATTTTTGTGCCTTTAGATCTATTGATTTCCATATTACGCGAAAATAAACAAAAAAATAATATGAAGCTATTAATTACAGGTGGTTCTGGAACATTAGGTCAAGAAATCACAAGACTTGCACTTGCTAATAATTATCAAGTAAATATTCTTAGTAGAAACAAGAAATTAGTATCTAATGATATCAATTTAAAATATTACTATTGGAATCCTAACAGAGAAGAAATAGACAGTGAGTGTTTTAAAGGGGTTAATGCTGTCGTTAATTTGGCTGGTTTCAGCGTATTTAATTTATGGACAAAAAAAAATAAGTCTAAAATTTTGAATAGCAGACTAGTTTCAACATTTTTTATTTTAGATCAGATTAAAAAAAGAGGAGTCAAATTAAACTCATTTGTTAGTGCTTCTGGAATTGCAGCCTATCCTGATTCTATTTCAGAAATTTCTAGTGAAGAAAACTCTGATAATATAACAAGTTCATTTATTAATCAAGTAGTTATAAAGTGGGAGTCAAAAGTTTTAGAATTTGAAAAACAATTGCCAAATATTTCTTTTTCAATTTTAAGAATAGGCCTTGTTCTTTCTAATAAAGGAGGTGTTTTTAGTGTTTCGAAAAATCTAGCAAAATTATTTTTGTTATCACCTCTTGGAAGTGGTAATCAATGGCAGTCATGGATACACATTGAAGATGCTGCAAGAATTTTTTTAAGATGTGTCAACAATAACTCAAATGGTTTATTTAACCTGGTTTCTCCTAATCCAGTAACCCAATCTGATTTATTAAGAAAAATTGCCTCACATAATAGTTCTGCAATTTTATTTCCAAACATACCTACTTTTATAGTCAAATTATTTTTTGGGGAAATGTCTGAATTAGTTTTGTCTAGTCAGAAAGTTGTATCTAATAATTTAAATGACTATAATTTTAAGTTTGCTCATATAGATGATGCTATTAAAGATTTATCAAATTAAGTATGACATTCTGGCATAAAATTAATGTGGCAAAAAAATTGCTGTTACTATATAAAATTAACTAATGACTAAAAAGAAATCTGATATAAAAAAATCTACTAAAATTTCAGTCAAAAAAAAACCCCCATCTTTAAAAGATCTAAATAAGAACTTAAAAGTTGAACAAGATAAATATGTAAGACTGTTTGCTGAATTTGAAAATTATAAAAGAAGAACATCTAAGGAAAGACTTGAGTTATATAAAACGGCTGGAAAAGAAGTTTTAACAAGTCTAGTTCCAGTTTTAGAAGATTTCAAAAGAGCTTTAAATCAAGAGAATTCTGATTCAGTCACTAATGAAGGTGTTAAGTTGATTTATAACAAGTTTAATGAGACTCTTAAGAGTCAAGGATTAATTGAAGTTGAGGTAAATATTGGTGATATATTTGATCCTGAAATTCATGAGGCAATTAGTCAGATTCCAGCAACAGAAGATGACCAAAAAGGTAAAATAATTGATATCATTCAAGGTGGATACAGGCTTGGAGATAACATTATTAACTTCCCAAAAGTTGTTGTAGCTCAATAAATAAATATGAAAGAAGATTATTACGAAATATTAGGTGTCACAAAGAATGCTAGTGCTTCAGAAATTAAAAAAGCATATAGAAAAAAAGCAATTCAATATCACCCTGATAAGAATCCTGGAGATAAGACTGCTGAATCAAATTTTAAAAAAGCTGCCGAAGCTTATGAAGTTTTAAGTGATCCAAATAAAAAATCTAAATATGATCAATTTGGTCATAGTGCATTTGATGGAGCTGGTGGATTTGGTGGAGGAGGAATGAATATGGATGACATCTTCAGTCAATTTGGAGATATATTTGGAAGTGCTTTTGGTTCATCTTTTGGTGGATTTGGAGGAGGAGGAGGTCAAAGAGTTTCAAAAGGGTCTAACCTTAGAATACGAGTTAAGTTAAACTTAGAGGAAATCGTCAATGGAGTAGAAAAAAAAATTAAAGTTAAACGAAAGGTACTTTCACCTAACTCAAAATTTTCTACATGTTCTACATGTAACGGCTCAGGTCAGGTGTCAAGAATAACCAATACAATTTTAGGGAGAATGCAATCAACTTCAGTATGCCCTTCTTGTAATGGATCAGGTCAATCAATTTTATCTAGAGCTCCAGGTACAGATGCTAACGGAATGTCTAATTCTGATGAAACAGTTTCAATTAAAATACCTGCAGGTGTTGAAGAAGGTATGCAACTAAAAGTTTCGGGTAAAGGAAATGATTCAAATAACCCAAATGGAATTTCAGGAGATCTCCTTGTACTAATTGAAGAATCTCAGGATGATCTTTTTACACGAGATGGAAAACATCTTCATTATGATTTATATATAAGTATTTCAGAAGCTGCTCTTGGAATATCTAAGGATATTCACCTAATAGATGGAAAGGTTAGAATTAAACTTGAATCTGGTATTCAATCAGGTAAAACACTTAGATTAAGAAATAAGGGTATTCCTGATTTAAATGGCTACTCTAAGGGTGATCTGCTAGTTCACGTTAATATATGGACTCCTAAAACTCTTAATAAAAAACAAAAAGAATTTTTTAAAGAAATGTTAGATGATGATAATTTTAAACCCAACCCTAAGAAATCTGATAAGTCCTTTTTTGAAAAAGTAAGAGACATGTTTGCGTAAATAACTTTATCTTAGATTTTCTAATAAATTTAAAATGAGCAAAATCCTTATAATTGAAGATGAGGAACCAATTAGAAGAGTTCTAGTAAGAATTTTAACCGAGGAAGATTCTAGCTTTGAAATTAAAGAAGCTTCTGATGGAAAAAAAGGACTTGACCTTATAAAAAATGAATCTTTTGATTTAGTGCTTTGTGATATAAAAATGCCAAAGGTTGATGGAATTGAATTACTTCAAAGAACAAGAAAAACAAACTTAACTCTACCTTTCATCATGTTGACAGGTCATGGCAACATTGAAACAGCTGTAGAATCAATGAAACTAGGTGCTTATGATTTTATTTCTAAACCACCAGATCTCAACAGACTTATCAATTCAGTAAGAAATGCATTAGAGAAAAAGGAGTTAGTAACTGAAAATAAAATTTTAAGACAAAAGGTTGCTAAAAAGTATGAAATTATAGGAAATTCAAAATCCATAATGGAAATCCATGCTATAATTGATAAAGTTGCTCAAACAGAGGCTAGAGTTTTAATTACAGGAGAAAGTGGAACAGGAAAAGAACTTGTTGCCCATAATATTCATGAAAGAAGCAATAGGCATAAAGCATCATTTATTGAAGTAAACTGTGCTGCTATTCCATCAGAGCTCATAGAAAGCGAACTTTTTGGTCATCTTAAAGGATCATTTACATCTGCAATAAAGGATAGACAGGGTAAATTTGAAGCTGCAAATAACGGAACTTTATTTTTAGATGAAATAGGAGATATGAGTCTTGATGCTCAAGCAAAAGTTTTAAGAGCTCTTGAAGAAAGTAAAATTCAGAGAGTTGGAAGTCAAAAAGATATTAGTGTTGATGTTAGAGTTATAGCAGCAACAAATAAAGATTTAAAGAAGGAAATTGAAAATGGTAATTTCAGAGAAGACTTATATCATAGACTTGCAGTAATAATGGTTGAAGTACCTGAATTGAGTAGAAGAAAATCAGATATACCTATCCTTATTTCACATTTTTCTAAATTAATTTCTAAAGAACAAGGAATAGAAGCTAAAGAATTTAAGAAGGATTCAATAAAACTACTTGAAGATTATGACTGGTCAGGAAATATTAGGGAACTTAGAAATGTTATTGAAAGATTAATAATTCTTGCCGGCAACCCAATATCAAAGGATGACGTCATTCTTTTTGCCTCTAAAAAATAGTTTCATGAAATATTTTAAATATCTATTAATAATAGCTTTTAGTATATCATTAAATTCTCAGAATCTTAATAATGATTCAGCTTTCATTGATGAGATTTATGATGAAGCATTATCTAATGGTGAATCATATAAATGGCTTGACTATTTATCAAATCAAATAGGAGGAAGACTTTCAGGTTCTATAAACTATGATAGATCTGTTAAATGGGGTAAGGAAGAATTAGATATGATAGATATTGATTCAGTTTGGTTACAGCCTGTAATGATTCCAAAATGGGTTAGAGGAGCTCCAGAATATGCACATATAGAATCTAGTCCAGGAAACACAATATCTGTCCCTATAGCAGCTTTAGGTGGCTCTATTTCAACTCCTTCAATAGGAATTTCCGCAAATGTAATTGAGGTCAAAAATTTTAAAGAATTAAATAATATTGGAAGGGATTCAGTCAAGGGCAAAATTGTTTTTTATAACCGTCCTATGGATCCCACCTTAATAAATACTTTTGAAGCATATGGAGGCAGTGTCAATCAAAGAACTCAAGGTGCAGTTGAAGCTGCAAAACTAGGAGCAATTGGAGTTATTGTTAGATCTATGACTACTTCATTGGATGATTATCCACATACTGGATCTACTTATTATGAAGGTTTATCATTAAATCAAAGAATTCCAGCTGCTGCAATAAGCACTAATGGTGCTGAACTTTTAAGTTCAATGCTATCTCTAAATTCTAATATAAAATTCTTTTTTAGACAAAACTCAAAAAATTTTCCAGATGTGTTGTCACATAATGTAATTGGACAAATTAATGGATCTGAAAAACCTGATGAAATAATAGTAATAGGTGGACATCTAGATTCTTGGGACCTGGGAGATGGAAGTCATGATGATGGATCAGGTATAGTTCAATCTATGGAAGTTTTAAGAATTTTAAAATCTCTAAATTATATTCCTAAACGAACGATTAGAGTTGTATTATTTGCAAATGAAGAAAATGGATTAAGAGGTGGAAATAAATATGCAGCAGAAGCTATGTTGAATAATGAGAAGCATTTCTTTGCGTTAGAATCTGATGCTGGTGGCTTTACTCCAAGAGGTTTTAGCTTTGATACATCTGATAAAGAATTCAAAACAATTAAAAAATTTGAAACTTTATTCATAAAATATGGAATGAATAACTTTTTCATCGGGGGAAGTGGAGCGGATATTGGGCCCTTAAAAGATAGTAAAGTAATTTTGGCAGGATTAAGACCTGACACTCAAAGATATTTTGATTATCACCATGCTGCATCAGATACATTTGATAAAATTAATAAACGTGAATTAGAACTAGGCGCAGCTGCTATGACTGCACTAGTTTACCTTCTTGATAATTACAAACTATAAACATGACTAAAGTGATTATCAATTTCTCTAAATATACTAGAGAATTTAAGTATAATCTTAAATTAGCATTTCCCGTAATGATAGGTATGCTAGGCCATACTTTTGTTCAATTTATTGATAACGTTATGGTAGGTCAGCTGGGTACTGCAGAGCTGGCAGCTATTTCTTTAGGAAATAGTTTTGTATTTATTGCTATGTCTATAGGAATTGGTTTTTCACAGGCAATTACTCCTTTAATAGCTGAGGCTGACGGAGCTAAAAAAGACAATGATATATCTAGAATTTTTGAACATAGTTTTATGATATGTCTTACACTTGGAATAGTTCTTTTCTTATCAGTATTTTTAAATAAGAATTTGATATATTCAATAAATCAGCCACTTGAAGTAGTAGAATTAGCATCTCCATATTTATTTTGGGTTTCAATGTCACTTATAACAATAGTAACTTTTCAATCATTTAGACAATTTGCTGACGGATTATCATTCACTCGAGCTGCTATGTATTCAACACTAGTTGGTAATGCAATTAATATAATTTTAAATTATTTCTTAATTTTTGGTTTTTGGATATTTCCTAAACTAGGTGTTGAAGGAGCTGCTATAGGAACTCTTGTATCAAGAATATGCATGTTAACATTTATAATTTTCTATCTAAAACTTCATAAAAAACTTAAAAATTATATCAAAAGATTTTTCCCTACTAAAATTGAAATTAATAGAGTTAAAAAAATTCTTTATTTAGGTTTTCCATCAGCTTTACATAGTTTTTTTGAAGTTGCTTTTTTTATATCTGCAATTTGGATGTCTGGGTTTATTGGCAAAAATTCACAGGCTGCAAATCAAATTGCTTTAAATCTATCATCGATGACATATATGATTGCCCTTGGAGTAGGTGTAGCTGCGATGATAAGAGTTGGAAACCAAAGAGGAATGATGAACTTTAAAAAATTAAGAGAGGTTGCATTATCTACACTTTCATTAATAATAATTATTGATATTTTTTTCTGCTTAATCTTTCTGTTATTTAATGATTACCTACCATTGCTTTACTTAGATCCTTCAGTTCCTGCTAATCTTAGTGATGTAAATGATGTTCTTAGTATTGCATCAAAATTATTAATTGTTGCAGGTGTTTTTCAATTATTTGATGGTATTCAAGCAGTAGTTCTAGGTGCATTAAGAGGCATGCAAGATGTAAATAAACCAGCAGCTATTATATTCCTTTCATATGGTTTAATAGGTTTCCCAATTTCTTATTATTTAGGTTTTTATACTTCTTTATCAACCGTTGGAATATGGATTGGATTACTCTCAGGTTTATTTTCTTCAGCATTATTTCTCTTTCTTAGATTTAATTACCTTTCAAAAAAAATAATAGCACTAAATGATTGAAGAGATATTAAAGCTTGATACTGAATTATTCTTATTTCTAAATAGTTTAGGATCTTCTGTTTTTGATACTCTTTGGGCTTATTTATCATATAAAGAGGCAAATATTCTATTTTACTCTATGTTATTGATCTTTTACTTTTATAATAAATCATCAAAATTAAAATTATCAGAAGTTTTTTATTTACTTTTTTTTATTGCAATTATGATTACAATTGCTGATCAAACAGCTAATTTATTTAAAGACTATTTCCAGAGGCTGAGACCATGTCATAATGAAATCATTAAAGATTCTGTAAGACTTGTAAAAGAAGGTTGTGGTGGAAAATATGGATTCTTTTCAGCTCATGCATCAAACTCTTTTTCACTGGCTGTTTTCTTTGGTCTTTTATATAAAAACAAGTTTAGATATATAATTTACATTTCACTTTTATATGCTTCTCTTATATCTTATAGTAGGGTTTATCTTGGTGTTCATTTTCCTTTAGATATATTTTTTGGAAGTATGTTTGGAATAACTATGGGGTTTATTACTTTCAGATTCTATAGTAAGCAATTAGATTTTTTCAAGTTCTTGAACAAATCTTGACCAAGTATATTTAGTTTTTGATTTTCTAATGTTAGACTTATAAATTTCTTGATTACCACTCTTTATTGAATTTATAATAGCCTTTGAGAGGTTTTCTGATGTTTTATTAAAGACTTCACCAGTATAGTCTCTCTTTATTATCTCTTTCAATCCATTTATATTAGAAACAACTAAAGGAGTCTCGTAAAAATATGATACTGGTGTAATTCCACTTTGACTAGCTTTAATATAGGGTTGAATTACTAAATCACTTGCACACATATAATCTCTAATCTTTTTTGAATCTAGAAAATTATTATCAATTATGATTTTTTCTTTTAAACCAAGTTCATCTATAATATTTAAATATTTATCAATAGAATCGTAAAATTCTCCTGCAATAATCAATTTTATATTTTTATTCTTCAAGTATTTAATGCTATGAATCAATACTTCTAACCCCTTATATTTTCGAATTAACCCAATAAAAGAAACATAAATTGAGTTATCAAGGGATAAATCTTTTTTTGCTTTTTGTTTATTCTTTTTTTTAGGTAAGTCTAGGTTAATCGGATGAAATAATGAAATAACTTTCTTTTTAGTACTTAGTTTAATTTGATCTCCAACATTATCTGAAAATGAAATAAAACTACTGCAAATTTTTACAAAAAGTCTTCTTAAGAATCCTTCTATTGGAATATTTTCATGATTATTCCAATTATCAATAAGTCCAATTATTTTAATTTTCTTATTCAAAAAAAGTCCAATAAAATAATATGGTAGACAAAGAATAGGCGACCAATATCTTAAAATCAGGAATTCTGGATTAAGTCTATTTACCATTATTGAAATTCTAATCCAATTGAAAGGATTAATAGTATTTATTAAGCGTCGAATTAAGAATTTTTGATGATATTTTTCTTTACTAAATTGTGATTTTCCAGGGAAGACAAGACTTGGATACAATAGTGAAAAAGTCCAAACTTCAGTATTTATATCATTATTAATCAATTCATTACATAAAGAATGAGTTGAATCAGAAATTCCTCCTCTATATGGATAACAGGCTGAAAAAACCAGGAATTTAACCCTTTTATCACTCATGATTTTATTTTAAAGTAATCTCTCTAGAGATCTCCAAATGAGTTTTTTCTTGGAAGATTTGATGAACCCATAAGGTATTTATCTATATGATAAGAAGCTTCTCTTCCCTCAGAAATTGCCCAAACAATTAGAGATTGTCCTCTCCTACAATCACCGGCAGTAAAAATATTATTTTTTTTTGTTTGATAGTTAGAATTTGAAGATATATTACCTCTTTTATCGAGTTTAACATCTAGTTTTATTGGAAGATTATTCTCTGGACCAGTAAAACCTAAAGCTAAAATTACTAAGTCACAATCCCAGTTTTTATGTGAATCAGGGATTTCAATAAATCTCTTTTTTTCGTTATCAAATTCAACATTAACAGTCTCTAAACAGATAATATTACCACTTTTATCTCCTATAAATTTCTTTGTTAATACACTCCATTTCCTTTCTACTCCCTCCTCATGAGATGAAGTTGTTTTTAAGGTAAAAGGCCAGTAAGGCCATGGATTATTTAAATCTCTTTCGCTAGAAGGTTTTGCAGCTAATTCAAAATTTGTTATATTTTTTGCACCATGTCTATTAGATGTCCCTATACAATCCGATCCCGTGTCACCACCACCAATAACTATAACATTTTTCCCTTTAGCATTATACTTATCATAATGCTTCTCTATTTCACCATCAACATATTTGTTACTATGAGTCAAGAAATCCATAGCTTGAATAACTCCAGTAAGATTATTTCCAGGTATATCTAGATCTCGTTTAATAGTTGATCCTGTAGACAAGAGAATTGCATCAAAACTCTTTTCTAAATCTTTAATTTCTAAATTTTTACCTACTTCGATATTACATTTAAATTCTATTCCTTCTTCCATAAGTATATCAACCCTTCTATCAATTATGCTTTTTTCAAGTTTAAAGTCTGGAATACCATATCTAAGTAATCCTCCAATTTTACTATCTCTTTCATATACAGTTACATTATGACCAACAGAATTTAATTGCTGAGCTGCAGCTAGTCCAGCAGGTCCGGAACCAACAACAGCAATTCTTTTACCTGTTTTATTTTTAGGAACTTTAGGAATAATCCAATTTTCTTTAAAACCTCTTTCAACAATTTGTTTTTCTATCAATTCAATTGATACAGGAGGATTTATAATACCTAATACACAAGCAGCTTCACAAGGTGCAGGACACAATCTACCTGTAAATTCAGGAAAATTGTTTGTAGAATGTAAAATATCAAGAGCCTCTTTCCATTTATTATTATAAACTAAATCATTGAAATCAGGTATTAGATTACCTAATGGACAACCACTATGACAAAATGGAACTCCACAGTCCATGCATCTAGCTGCTTGAGAATTTAATTCTGATTTTTTCGGATTTATAGTAAATTCCTTATAGTTTTTTATTCTTTTTCTAACAGAAATATACTTTTCATCAATTCTTTTATACTCTTTAAATCCTTTAATTTTCCCCATAATTATTTGATGAGTTGATTAATTTTTTCTTCAGCAATTTTTTCTAGAGCAATTTTATATTCTTTTGGCATTACCTTTATAAAATTAGATTTTTCTTTTCCCCATTTTGAGAGAACCATTTTTGCTATCTTACTATTTGTATATGAAAAATGATTTTCTAACAGACCACTAATTATATCTTCGTCTTGATCGTTAATGTTCTCAAGATCTATCATTTCCATATTAAATTTTGTTTTTAAGAATTCCTGATTTCTATAGATATAAGATATTCCACCACTCATTCCTGCACCAAAGTTTCTTCCTATTTTCCCAAGAATTAAAACAATTCCCCCTGTCATATACTCACATCCGTGATCTCCAATTCCCTCTACAACAGCTTTAGCTCCAGAATTTCTTACACAAAATCGTTCACCTGCAATCCCATTAATATAGGCTTCTCCATTTATTGCTCCGTATAATGCTACATTACCTGTTATGATATTTAAACTTGATTCAAAAGTTGATGATTTTGGAACTCTTA
>Ga0208948_1000436_pt1 | contig 19763 bp, 19 predicted proteins | sample AOAMet11_17_M020_2_FD_188228 | JGI IMG/M metagenome (GOLD analysis project Ga0208948, IMG submission 188228) | Ammonia-oxidizing marine microbial communities from Monterey Bay, California, USA - CAN11_17_M020 (SPAdes) | ecosystem: Environmental > Aquatic > Marine > Intertidal zone | place...
CGGAATAGGATCGAAAGCAGAGATCAAAACAGGAGAAACATTAAATGCTAAAGTAAGTTTTGGAGGGTCTGTCTTATACAAAGGAACACCAGAAGTAAAACAGACAAAAAAAGTGGCAGGCGGAATTATAAAGCAAATGAATTAATTCATTGAAACGTTTTTGTATCTTTGTTAAATAAATTTAAATTAAACAATGACTTTTAATATATTTCTTTTAGGTATGCCAAGCGTAGGTTCTTGGGTAATAATAGCTTTAGCACTTTTATTATTTTTTGGTGGAAAAAAAATACCAGAACTTATGAAGGGTCTAGGTGGTGGAATTAAAGAGTTTAAAAAAGCTTCAAAGGACGATAAAAAGGAAGATGAAAAAATAGAAGAAAAGAAATAACTTTTTTATAATTTTACAGCAGTTCCAGAAGCTGTTACCATTAACATACCTCCGTTTTTACCAACTGTTTCGTAGTCTAAATCAATTCCAATAACAGCATTTGCATTTAATTTTATAGCCTCTTCTTTCATTTCTTTTAGAGCGGTGTCTTTTGCCTCTCTTAGAACTCTTTCGTAAGAGCCTGATCTCCCGCCAACAATATCTCTTATACTAGCAAAAAAATCTTTAAAAATATTTGCACCTATAATAGTTTCACCGGTAACAATTCCCAAATAGTCATTTACTGGTTTGCCTTCAATAGTATTTGTTGTGGATAGTATCATAGATTATTTATCTAATTTTTTATTCTTTTTCATAGCTTCTCCAATCTGATTACTAGCTGTAAAGCTCGCAACCATGTCATTTAACATTTGGCTTCCTGCTTGAGGTGAGTTGGGTAATAAAATTAAATTACTATTTGTTTCTTGACCAATAGATTGAAGAGTGTCATAATGTTGTGTTACTACAATTAAAGCAGACGCTTCTTGAGAATTTATCCCTACTTTATTTAAAACCTCAACAGACTCCTCTAAACCGCGAGCAATCTCTCTTCTTTGATCTGCTATACCTTGCCCTTGAAGTCTTTTGCTTTCTGCTTCCGCTTTTGCTTTTTCAACAATTAAAATACGTGCTGCATCACCCTCGTATTGAGCAGCGGTTTTTTCTCTATCTGCAGCATTAATTCTATTCATAGCCGCCTTTACTTGAGCATCTGGGTCAATATCTGTCACAAGTGTTTTTATAATATCGTATCCGTACTCAACCATTGCATCATTCAGCTCTGCCTTTACAGCAATAGCCACGTCGTCTTTTTTTACAAATACATCATCTAATTTCATTTTAGGAACTTCAGCTCTAACCACATCAAAAACATAAGATGTTATTTGATCATGAGGATAATCTAACTTATAAAAAGCATCACTTACTTTATCTTTAATAACCTTAAATTGAACAGAAACTTTAAGTTTTACAAAAACATTATCAAGTGTTTTCGTTTCAATAATCACATCAAGTTGTTGAATTTTTAAACTTAATCTTCCTGAAATTCTTTGAACAACAGGAATTTTTAATTGTAAACCAGACTGTTTAACGCTACTAAATCGACCAAAAGTCTCAATAATAGCAGCAGTTTGTTGTTTTACAATAAAGAAAGCTCCATAAATTAGAATAAAAATTAATCCTAAAACAATTGGTAGGAAGAAAGAAGACATAAAAGTAGTTTTAAGTGTTAATACTAAATAAATTTAGATAAAAGAAAGCTTATCTACAAAATAAGACGCAATAAAGAATTAATGTTACAAATTATGTAACTATTTCTTTTTTATAGAAGCGTTGAATTTCTTCCATTTTTTTAGTTGTTTTACAGATAATATTTTTTCTAAATCTAAATCTAATTTTTTGTTTTTTTCTTCAATAGAGCTTATTATGGGTTTGAAAGACTCTGTTACTTCCTTATTGGCTATCCGAAGTGCAGTATAATCTCTATTCTTAATTGCTTCTTTTTGAGCAGTTTCCATTTTTGATTTTCCTTCTGAAAATAAAAAAGTATTGATTCTTTTAATTTGTTTTAATTCCTTATTGTAAGAATTTAAAACTGAAGAAAATTTAGGATAGGTGTCTGAAGATTTTTTCACACCTGTTTTTTTTGCGACTTTTTCTAGGTTATAAAAAATTAAACCTACAGCTTTTTCTACATCAATTTTTGGTGCTCGAGGTTGCTGTGCTGCTCGAGGTTGCCGAGGCTGCATGCTTTGTCTTCTATTGAACTGAGAATTGTATTGTGCTTCTGCAAAAAATGCAGAAAAAAACAAAGAAATAAAAAGGATGTGTTTTATCATGACAGTGTGTTTATAATTTTATGTATTCGAACAACAGATTCGTTCTTACCTACCATTTCAATAATATCAAATAAATGAGGCCCCTTCATATCACCTACCATAGCAAGTCGAAGAGGTTGCATAATTTTTCCAAAACCAATTTCTTTCGAGGATATCCAATTTTTAATAATTTTTTCTATAGCAGCAGATGAAAAATCGTCAATAGAGGCAATTAAAGAGGCTACTTCTTTCATTAATTCTCCTGTATTTTCTTTCCATTGTTTCTTGCTTGCTTTTTCATTGTATGAATAAGGCGTCTCAAAAAAGTAATTACTTAAATTCCAAAAATCTTTAACAAAAACAGCTCTTTCTTTAATAAGGGAAATCACTTTATTAATGTAATCGTAAGAGGAGCTTACCCCTTTTTCTTTAAGTATAGTTTCATAAAGTTTAGTCAACTCATCATTTGTCTTATTTTGGAGGTATTGTTGGTTAAACCAATTGGTTTTGTCTAAATTAAATTTAGCGCCTGATTTACTAACCCTTGAAAGGTCAAAAGATGAAATTAAATTGTCAAGTGTAAAGAGCTCTTGATCAGTTCCTGGATTCCAGCCAAGTAAAGACAGCATGTTAATGAACGCATCTGGAAAGTAACCATCTTCTTTGTACCCCCTTGAAATTTCTCCAGTTTTTTCATTGGTGTATGCTAAAGGGAAAACAGGAAAACCTAATTTATCACCATCCCTTTTACTTAGCTTTCCCTTCCCAACAGGTTTTAAAATAAGCGGAAGATGTGCAAATTTAGGAACAGGCCAACCAAAAGAGTTATAAAGTAATACATGTAAGGGCAAAGAGGGCAGCCATTCTTCTCCGCGGATAATATGACTAATTTTCATTAGATAGTCATCAACAATATTTGCTAAATGATAGGTAGGCATTCCATCAGATTTGAACAAAACTTTATCATCTAATGTATTTGTATCTATGTTTATAATTCCTCTTATTTCATCAGTTAAAACTAATGATTCATCTTTAGGTGTCTTAAAACGAATTACAAAATCGTCACCATTTTCAATTCTTTTTTTGGTTACATCATCGGGCAATACTAACGAATTAATTAAACGCCCTTTTTCTCTGTTGTGCCAGTTGTATATAAAAGTTTTGCCCCCTAATTCGTGTTGTTTTCTATGCTCATTAAGTTGATCTGATGTGTCAAAAGCATAATATGCATTTCCATCTCTTACTAACCTTTCTGCGTATTCTTTGTAAATACTTTTCCTTTCTGATTGTCTGTAGGGTCCATATTTTTCATTTTTACCAGGCCCTTCATCAAAAGGAATATTACACCAATTTAAAGAGTCTATAATATATTTTTCTGTTCCAGGAACATATCTATTTTGGTCCGTATCTTCTATTCTTAAAATAAAAGTACCGTTCATTTTTTTTGCAAACAAGTAGTTATATAAAGCGGTTCTAACCCCACCAATATGAAGTGGTCCTGTAGGGCTAGGGGCAAAACGAACACGAATATCAGATTTCATTTAATGTAAATTTAGATAACAAAGATACCTTTCTAATGTCATATACAAAAAGCATTTTATAGCGTACTTGTTTGATAAAAATCTTTGCTAACTATCTTTAAAAAGATATATATAAAAGTGTTATTTTTATTGAAGAATGCAATCACTAATAAATATTGAAAATAAGTTAGCTCTTTTTTATAAAAAGTACTATAAAAACGAGCTTATTAAAGGGTGTATTTTCTTTTTTTCCTTAGGTGTATTGTATTTAATTATTACAATATATGTAGAGTCTTTATTATGGTTAAGGCCTATAAATAGATTTATTTTATTTTGGCTTTTTATTGTTATAGAGCTTTTATTGTTTTATAAGTTTATTCTCATTCCAATAATCAAATTATATAAACTTAAAGAAGGAATTAATAATCTTGATTCTTCAAAAATTATAGGGAATCATTTTCCAGAAATTAAAGACAAGCTTTTAAACCTGCTTCAATTAAAACAAGCTAATAAAACTTCTGAGCTTTTAATTGCAAGCATAGAGCAAAAGTCTAATGAGTTAAACCCTTTTCGTTTCTCAGAGTCAATAAGCTTTCAAGCAAGCCTAAAGAATTTAAAATATATATTATTACCGGCAGCTTTCTTTTCACTGTCTTTAATAAACGGGCTAAATTTAGATTTCACACAAAGTTTTAATAGGGTTGTAAATTATCAATCAGAATTTTCACCACCTGCCCCGTTTACTCTTTCTTTACAAACGTCATCTTTAGATGTTGTTGAGGGTCAATCACATAAAGTATTAATTACCTCTAAAGGAAAGACAGTACCCAATGAAGTAAAAATAGCCTACAATAACCAGACCTACTTTACAAAGAATGAAGGGAAAGGAGTTTTTTCTTTTACATTCTTAAATGTAATAAATCCGATAGATTTTTATTTTGAATCAGGAGATGTGTCTTCTCCTTTTTACAGCATTAATGTTATTAAAACCCCACGAATAAAAAAAGTAAAAATAAAATTAGATTATCCTTATCATACAAAAAAACAAGATGAAATAATAGAAAATACAGGAAACCTTTCCCTTCCAGAAGGGACAAAAGTTGAGTGGAATATTGACTCAAAACAGACAGACTCAGTTAGTTTTATTGAAGGAGAAAGAAGGCTGTTTTTCAATAAACTAAAGGCAGATAACTTTAACTTCAGGAAAACAATAACAAGTAGTTTAGAATATAAAATTAGTTCATCTAACACCAACCTCAAAGACTTCGAAACGCTTTCTTACAAAATTAAAGTTGTAAAAGATGAACACCCAACAATAACAATACAAACAAATATTGATAGTTTGTATGGTGGTGAGGCTTTATTTGCAGGAAAAGTATCAGACGATTACGGGTTAAAAAATTTAAAAGTTGTTTTCTACGATCAAAGCAACATAGACAAAGTAATTATAGTTCCAATAAAATTATCAAAAGAAAATACTCAAACATTTTTTTATCAGTTTCCAGGACCTACAACTATCGAAGACGGTGTAGACTATGAAATCTATTTTCAGGTGTCAGATAACGACATCATTAATGGAAGTAAATCCGTAATAAGCAAAAAGTATACTTTTAGAAAAAAAACAAATGATGAGGTTCTTCAAGAACAATTTAAAGAACAAAAAGAAAGCATCAACACTTTAGAAAACATCTTTGAAAACAATAGTTTAGATCAAAAGAAGCTTCTGAAAATTCAAAATGAATTAAAAAATAAAAAAGACCTTAGTTGGAGAGATAAAGATAAGATTAAAAAGGTTATTGATAGACAAAATAAATACAATGAAATGATAGAGCGGCAAGCCGAAAAACTATATAAAGCTCTTGATAAAAATAAATTTAACCAAAGTAAATCCGATAACTTAAAACAAAGGATAAAAGAACTTTTAAAAAACGATAAACAAAAAAGAATACTAACTGAGCTTCAAAAATTGTCAGAAAAAATCAATAAAGAAGAGTTAATAAAAAAAGCTGAAAAACTTGCTAAAAACAACAAACAACAACAAAGGAGCTTAGAAAGTTTATTAGAATTAACAAAACGTTTCTATGTTGAAGAAAAAACAATTCAAATAGCGAACAAGTTAGAGAAGCTCTCTAAAAAACAACAGAATTTATTCAAAGCTCAAGATGTTGATTTAGAGAAACAAAAAACAATTGGGAAAGAATTTAAGGATGTATCAAAAGAATTAGATCAATTAGCTAAAGATAACCAAGGTCTTAAAAACCCAATGAGTCTTCCTGACTTAGAGGAATTAGAAAAAGAGGTTAAAGAGTCTCTTGTTAAATCTGAGGAAAAACTATATCAAAAAGAGAATGTTTCAGCAAAAAAGGAGCAGGAAAAGTCTTCAAAAAAAATGCAAGAAATGAGTAAAAAAATGCAAAACTCAATTTCGGAAATGCAATCCAATAGTATCGATGAAAATATAGAGGACCTCAGGAAAATACTAGAAAACCTTCTCATTTTTTCATTTAAACAAGAAGAGTCTTTGTTGAGGTTTAAAGAATTATCCTCAGGACATCCAGACTTTGGGAAAGAACTAGCTAAACAAAATCAATTAAAGACATATTTTGAACACGTAGATGATAGTCTATTTGTGTTATCTATGAGGTTGCCAGAATTAACTTCGAAAATTCAAACAGAATTAACAAATACACATTACAATTTAGATAGATCTTTAGAAAATTTTGCAGAAAATCGTTTTGATAGTGGTTCGGCTAATCAACAATACGTTATTACATCAACCAATATTCTTTCTGATTTTCTCAGTAATTTGTTGAGTAACCTACAGAACAGTAAAAATTCATTAGGTAAAAAAGGTAAAAAGAATTCTTTTAGCTTGCCAACTTTAATTGAAAAACAAAAAGGTATTTCAGAAAAGTTAAAAAACGGACTCCAAAAAAGCAAAAAAAAGGGTCAAGATGGTAGTGAGGGGGAAAAAGGGAAAAAAGGTTCTTCTGGTTCAAAACCTACCTCTGAATTTAATGAAGGGGGGCAAAGTGGAGACATCTTTGAAATATTTAAACAACAGAGTTATCTTAGAGAAACATTAACTAAGATTATGGCTAAGGAAGGAGATTCTAACGGAACCTTTAAAAAAGCTATAAAATCAATGGAGCAGCTAGAAAACGAAATAATAAATAATGGTTTTACTCAGTCTACACTCAAAAGAATGCAACAGTTGGAATATCAATTATTAAAACTTAATACGGCACTAGTACAACAAGGAAAGGAAAAGAATAAGAAAGCCACACCAAATACTTCAAATTATAAGAGCAATAATTTAAAACAACTACAATTTAAAAAGCAGTTCTATAACCAAATAGAGATATTAAACAGACAATCGTTACCTTTGCAGCAAAATTTTGAAAAGAAAGTGCAAAAGTATTTTTCTAAAAAAAACAAAGAGTGATCACATTTAATTCAGAAACATCTTTTACGCTTAAAAACCAAAACAAGTTAGTAAAGTGGATTGGCGATGTTGTATCATCTGAGGGTTTTCAGGTTGGTGAAATTAATTACATTTTTTGTGATGATAGTTACCTTAATAAAATAAACCAAGAGTTTCTGAATCACGACACTTTTACAGATGTTATTAGTTTTGATTACACATTAGGAAAAGAAGTAGGTGGAGATATATTTATTTCAATAGAACGAGTTCTAGAAAATGCAGAAAAATTTAATGAAGTGTTTGAAAACGAACTACATAGGGTTATGATTCATGGTATTTTACACTTTATAGGGTACAAAGACAAAACAAAAAAAGACAAAACTTTAATGAGAACAAAGGAAGACGAAAAGATTTTTATATTAAACACCTGAAAATCAATAAGTTGTGCTTTGTTTCACGTGAAACAATAATGAGTTTACTTAACACAAAATATGATGTAATAGTTGTAGGAGGGGGTCATGCTGGAAGTGAGGCCGCCGCCGCAAGCGCCAATATGGGTGCTTCTACTCTATTAATTACAATGAGTCTTCAAAACATCGCTCAAATGAGCTGTAATCCTGCTATGGGAGGTATTGCGAAAGGTCAAATTATTAGAGAAATTGATGCATTAGGGGGGTATAGTGGCATAGTGACAGACAAAACAGCTATCCAGTTTAAGATGCTCAATAAGTCCAAGGGTCCTGCAATGTGGAGCCCCAGGGCCCAATCTGACAGAATGATGTTTGCCGAGTGTTGGAGGAATATGTTAGAGAGAACAAATAATTTAGATTTTTATCAAGATTCTGTTAACGGACTTCTTTTTGAGGGAAATAAAATCTCAGGCGTAAAGACCGCATTAGGCCTCAATATTAAGGCTAGAACTGTTATTGTAACCGCAGGAACGTTTCTAAACGGTTTAATCCATATAGGCGAAAAAACTTTTGGAGGAGGTCGTGCCGGCGAAAGTTCTTCTACAGGAATAACAGAAGACCTTGTTTTAAAAGGTTTTGAGTCTGGAAGAATGAAAACAGGAACTCCTCCTAGAGTCGACGGAAGGTCTCTAGATTATTCTAAAATGGAAGAACAACCTGGCGATATAATAACAGAAACTTTTTCTTATTTAGATACAACGCCTTTAGAAAAACAAAGATCTTGCTATCTTACACACACAAATTCTAAAGTCCATGAAATATTAAAAGAAGGTTTTGATAGGTCACCGATGTTTACTGGTAGAATTCAGTCAACTGGTCCTCGCTATTGCCCATCAATTGAAGACAAAATAGATCGTTTTTCATCTAAAGATAGGCACCAAGTTTTTGTAGAACCTGAGGGTTGGAATACGGTAGAGACATATGTTAATGGTTTCTCCACATCGCTACCAGAAGACATACAAGACAAGGCTATTAGGCATATCCCAGGTTTTGAAAATGTTAAGTTTTTCAGGTATGGTTATGCAATAGAATATGATTACTTTCCTCCAACTCAGCTTAAACATTCACTAGAAACTAAACTAATTGAGAATCTATTCTTTGCTGGCCAGATTAATGGAACTACTGGTTATGAGGAAGCCGCCGCTCAAGGCTTAATGGCAGGTGTAAACGCAGCGTTAAAAACTCAAGATAAAGAACCATTTACCCTAAAGAGAAGTGATGCATATATTGGTGTTTTAATAGACGATCTAATCACTAAAGGGACAGATGAACCTTATCGAATGTTTACTTCTAGGGCAGAATACCGAACACTTCTTAGGCAAGATAATGCAGATAGTAGATTAACTCCTTTGGGCTATAAATTAGGTTTAGCCTCAAAAGAGCGCTTAGACAGAGTAACCGAAAAACAACAGAAAACAGCAAAGTTTATAAAGTTCTTAGAAAACACAAGCGTTACAAAAGAACAAATAAACCCAATACTTAATCGTAAGGGACTATCAAAAATTAATCAATCAGTCAAGCTTTATAAGATCACCGCAAGGCCTCAATTAAACTTATCTGATTTTAAGGATTTGGCCTGCTTACAAGACTTTATTCTTTCTGAAAACATCGGGAAAAAAATTATAGAACAAGTGGAAATTCATCTAAAATATTCCGGTTATATAGATAAAGAGAGGTTAAATGCAGATAAATTAAATAGGTTAGAAAATGTAATCATCCCTCAGTCTTTCAATTATAAGAAGGTGAATTCTCTTTCTCATGAGGCTAAAGAAAAACTTAGTAAAATTCAACCAACAACCATTTCTCAAGCTAGTAGAATAAGCGGTGTTTCGCCAAGCGATATTTCTGTTTTATTGGTCTATATGGGTAGGTGATTTTTAAAAACACTCAAATGTTCCTCGTGGAACAATATAATATCTATGTCACAGAAAACAGACTTTTTCAAAAATTTAAAACCGTATTTAAATTGTAAAGACCATACTGTTTCAGGTGAGGATTATAGCGTTATGTTTAACGATGAGTACAAAATGTTGGTAACAAAGCCAGTTCCTAAAAACCTATCTAATTATTATAAGAGTGAGGATTATATTTCTCACACGGATTCTAAAAAAACTTTTTTTGATAAAGCATATCAAGCCGTAAAAAGGATTACCCTTAAACGTAAATTACGATTAATTAATGAGGGTTTGCGCCTTCAAGATAGTTTGTCTAGACCAGAAAAAAATATTTTAGATGTTGGAGCCGGGACAGGAGAATTTTTAAAAGTTTGTAAAAATAATTCTTGGAACGTTTTTGGTACAGAACCAGACAATGACGCTAGAAATGCAGCTGCTAAAAAAGGAATTGTACTTGAGGAGGATGTATCAAAATTTTCAAACCAAAAATTTGAAATAATAACGCTTTGGCATGTTTTAGAACATGTAGAAAACTTGCCGGAGTTTATTTCAAATTTAAACAATATGCTTTCCGATTTCGGAAGATTGATCATTGCGGTACCTAATTTTAGGAGTGAAGACGCAAAGTATTATAAAGAATTTTGGGCCGCTTTTGATGTTCCTAGACATTTGTGGCATTTTTCTCAGCAATCAATTCATCGTCTTTTTTTAAAGGAGGAGATGTTCGTCGAAAAGACAATTCCTATGAAATTTGATTCTTATTATGTTTCTCTCTTGAGCGAAAAGTATAAAAACGGAAAGACAAACTTTATGAGTGCTTTTTACAGGGGCTTCATCTCAAATTGGAGGGCAAGGACTTCTTCTGAGTATTCCTCTTTGATTTATGTTATAAAAAAGCAAGAATAGCGGCAACAAAGCTTTTTAAGCAATCTTCTCACGTTGTTTAAACATTACGCTATTAAAAAAAATAAAATTCTTTAAAACAGAAGTTTAAGGCAGCTTTATAATCAAGGTTTTCTATATCTTTTATTTATTGCATCAGTTTTAACTATGACATTAGAAAAACCCCAAAAAGGGTAATGATAAAATAGACTGCTAGCGTCATCGCTCCTGCATAATCTTTTGCCAAACGTTGGCCAATAAGTAAGAAAATTAGGGCAATAGCAGAGAGCTCCACACCTATTAATGCAATTTCTTTGAGGCCAGATGAGTAAATCTGATACGTTCCGATGATCATAAAAATACCTGCAGCTATTTCAATGGTTAAAATAATAGCGAGTAACAAAGGAACATTATTTCTTAAAGGAGAATTTTTAAAATGAGATTTTATAAATTCAATATTCCCTTTCCAGTCTGATATTTTGTCAATTCCAGATTGCATAAAAGTAACAATTAAAAAAAGCAAGATTAATATTTCTGTTGGATGGTTTGATAGAATTTTCATATGATATGATCCTTTAGGTTTTTGTTGGCTAATTTAATGTCTTTTATTGTAATCATCGAATTGTTTATAAATTAGACGCTCTTGAGATAGTTGTTTTTTAGAAAAAAAACATAAAGTACTGAAATTGAGTTTATTAAATTCTACTTGAAGAAAAATTTTCTTTAATTTTAGAAATAATAGTTTTTGCTAATTTTTCTTTGCTTTCTTGAGTCCATCCACCTACATGAGGCGATAACAAAACATTTTCAGCTGTAATCAAATATTGAAATGCATCGGGTATTAGATTTCTAGAAAATAGATTTTCAAAGGAGGACTTTTCATACTCTAAGACATCCAATCCTGCACCCAGTATTTTCCCAGATTTTAATGCCAAAACCAAATCTTTTGTTACCACAGATTTTCCCCGAGCTGTATTGATCAACCAAAAATTCTTTGAAAAACTTTTGATAAATGAAGTATTTATCATTTTTTCTGTAAGTGCTGTTTGTGGAGTATGAAGGCTTAAAACCTCTGCTTTTTCTTGCAGTTCTTTTAGAGAAACTTGTTTGCAATTTTCATCACCAACAGATGGTTTGATGTCGTAACATAAAACCTTAACATTAAAACCACGAAGTTTTTTTGCGAAAGATTTTCCCATATTTCCATATCCAATTATGCCGATTGTTTTCCCATCCAATTCTACCCCTCTGTTTTCTTCTCTAAGCCAAACCCCTTGCTTAACTTCTTTATCTGCTTTATTAAGATTATTAAATAGAGATAATAACATTCCTAAGGCATGTTCACCAACAGCATTTCTGTTACCTTCAGGCGCAGCAATTAATTCTATTTTTTTTGTTAGAGCGTATTCACAATCTATATTTTCCAGCCCAGCTCCTACTCTAGCTATAAATTTAAGTTTTGTTGCTTTTTTTAAAAATGATTTGTCAATAGCGAAACGGCTTCGTAGGACAATTCCATGATATCTATTTATTTTTTGTTCAATATCGGATTTAGAAGAAGAGTAGTCTTCGTGGTTCTCAAACCCGGCAGATGCTAACTGCTCAATTAGAGAAGGGTGATTGGTGTCTATATGTAGTATTTTCACAAATCTAGTATTGTTCTTTTTTATTGGGGAAGTTTTTACTTTTTACGTCAGAGATATAGTTTTTAAAAGCAGCTGTCATTTCCTCATATAAATCTAAGTATCTTCTTAAAAATCTAGGATTAAATTCGTGTGTCATTCCCAACATATCATGGGTTACTAAAACCTGACCATCAACCCCACCTCCAGCGCCAATTCCTATAACCGGGATAGAAATAGAGTCAGCAACTTTTTTTGCTAAAGCAGCTGGCACCTTTTCTAAAACTATTGCAAAACACCCAAGCCTCTCTAGCATTAACGCATCTTCCAATAGTTGTTCTGCCTCCTGATCTTCTTTAGCACGCACAGTGTAGGTACCAAATTTATAAATTGATTGAGGGGTTAAACCTAAATGCCCCATCACAGGAATACCTGCGTTTAATATTCTTTTTATAGATTCTTTTATTTCGCTACCACCCTCTACTTTTATGGAATGCCCTCCGCTTTCTTTCATAATTCTAATGGCAGAACGTAGTGCCTCTTTTGGATCAGATTGATAAGTTCCAAAAGGTAGGTCTACCACCACTAAAGATCTATCAACAGCTCTAACAACAGAACTTGCGTGGTATATCATTTCATTCAATGTAATTGGCAATGTTGTTTCATGGCCAGCCATAACATTAGAGGCAGAGTCCCCAACAAGAATTACATCGATACCTGCACCATCTACAATTTTAGCCATGGTATAGTCATATGCTGTTAACATTGAAATTTTTTCTCCATTAGCTTTCATTTCTACCAATGACCGAGTAGTAATTCTTTTGTATTGCTTTTTAGCTACAGACATAATTTTTTAATTAAGGTTTTGTAAAAGTACTAAATATCATAAGATATGTGTACTGCTTAAAAAATAAAGAAAAGCACTCCCTAATAAATTATAAATTTTTTTGCCAACCTTTTTGTTATCCAAAGTTCTTTAGCCCTTGAAAAAAATAAAACAATGTATCTTTGATACAAGATTATAATGATAATTTAATCACTTGTTTTGCAAAAATTAGACCCAAATAAATGGATAGATAAATACTCAGACTATCTTTTTAAATACACTCTCGCAAGGGTTAGTGATTACGAACTTTCAAAAGACATTGTTCAAGACACTTTTTTTTCTGCATTAAAATCCGCAAAGAATTTTGAAGGAAAGGCAACCGAAAGAACCTGGCTGGTATCAATTCTTAAAAGAAAGATAATCGACTATTACAGGAAGATTAATTCTAAAAAAGGGAAAGCAGAAGTTAGGATGAATTTCTATAATGATGGTGATAATGAGGGTGATTGGTTAGAGGAAAGAGTTCCTCAAAGGTGGGACAATATGGCCGAAAAGCAGTTGGAAAATAAAGAACTTCAAAATCAAATAAATTCTTGTATAGACAAGCTACCAGAAAAATATGCAATGGTCTTTAAAATGAGAACGATACAAGAGATAGATACAGATGTTATATGTAATGAATTAGAAATTACTTCGTCTAATCTATGGGTCATAATTCATAGAGCTAGAACTCAGTTAAGAAGGTGTTTGGAAGATAATTGGTTTAATAAATAAATAATGTTTAAAAAACTAAACATAACATGTAAACAAGCGGTTACTATTTGTGACAAAAGCCAGTACAAAGAAGCTACCTTTTTTGAAAAAATACAGCTAAATATCCATTTCCTTTGCTGTAAAATTTGTACTAAATATTCAAAGCAAAATGTATTTTTAACAAAGCTTTGCAGAAACAAATCCAACGATGATAAAAAGAAACAAATCTCACTTTGTATGACCCCAGGCGAAAAAGAGTTTTTAAAAAAGGAAATAGAAAAAAGATACGTAAAAGAATAGTTTAATTTTTTATAAGAGCATGAATTTTCTTCCAGAAAAAATAGATGAATATGTAGTTGATAACTCGCAAAAAGAACCTCAAATACTTCAAGAATTAACAAAAGAGACCTGGCAAAGAGTACTCAATCCTAGAATGTTAAGCGGTGCCTTTCAAGGACGAATTTTATCAATGATTTCTAAGATAATTAACCCGAAAGATATTTTAGAGATAGGAACTTATACAGGATATTCTGCTATCTGTATTGCTGAAGGAATCTCTAATGAAGCAACAATTGACACCATAGACAAAAACGAAGAGCTCGAGGATATTCAAAATAGATATTTTAAAAAATCCGGATTTAGAGATCAAATAAAACAACATATTGGAAACGCACTAGAGATTATTCCAACGCTTGATAAAAAGTTTGATTTAGTATTTATAGACGCCGATAAATCAAATTATTGCAATTATTTTAACCTGGTAATAGGTAAAATGAAAAAAGGAGGGATTATTTTATCAGATAACGTTTTGTGGAGCGGGAAAGTTGTAGAAAAGTTAGACAAAAAAGACATCGATACAAAAGCGCTCTTGGAGTATAATCGTTTATTAAACTCAGATCCAAGAGTAGAGACTGTTTTGTTGCCAATTAGAGACGGTCTTTCAATTAGTAGAGTTGTTTAAAACGGACGAATCTTGGAAAAATCAACTTATAATATGTAAATTGTTTACTCTTTAGAAGTTTCTCTTAATAGGGCCTGTAATCTTATCTAACCCTTCTTTTGCATCTTTTATTTCTTTTTTAATATCATTTGTTAAGCCAGCGTCTAACCCTTGGTCTTTTGCACTGTCGTTTATTTCTTTTTTGATATCATTCGTGGCCTCTTTAACCTGCCTTATTCCTTTGCCTAAACCTCTGGCTATTTCAGGAATTTTATCTGCACCAAAAACCATTACCACTATTAAAACAATGATAAAAATTTCAGGTCCGCCAATAAATAAAAAATTAACATACATAAGACTACAAAGATAGCAAAGATTGAATACAAAAATGGGAATAATTGAAGAACTGTTATTGCGTTTATTTTTTTATCAACATCCGCTTTATTTCGTTTAACTTCATAAGTGCTTCAATAGGTGTTAAGGTGTCTAAATTGGTTGTTAAAATCTCCTCCCTTAAATCTTCCAATAAAGGATCATCTAGTTGAAAAAAACTAAGTTGCATCTCATCTTGATGCACCTCTTTTAGCGTCTCTTTTACCTCTTCACTTGTTTGATTTTTTTCAAGCTGTTTTAGTATTTTTGAAGCTCTATGAATTACTTGATTAGGCATACCTGCCAATTTAGCTACATGAATTCCAAAACTGTGATTGCTTCCTCCAGAAACTAATTTACGCAAGAAAACAATGGTGTCTTTAAGCTCTTTAACAGATACATTAAAGTTTTTTATACGCTCAAAAGTTACGGTCATTTCATTCAATTCATGATAATGCGTGGCAAATAGTGTTTTTGCCTTTGAGGGATGCTCATGAAGATACTCAGCAATAGCCCAAGCAATAGAAATTCCATCGTAGGTAGAGGTTCCTCTTCCAATTTCATCCAACAATACTAAACTTCTGTCGGAAATATTATTAAGAATTGAAGCTGTTTCATTCATTTCTACCATAAAAGTAGATTCACCCATAGAAATATTATCGCTGGCTCCTACTCTAGTAAATATTTTATCAACTACACCTATTCTTGCATTTTGGGCCGGAACATAACTACCCATTTGTGCCAATAAAACAATTAGTGCTGTTTGTCTAAGAATGGCAGACTTCCCAGACATATTCGGCCCAGTAATCATAATAATTTGTTGTTGGCTTCTGTTTAACACAACGTCATTAGCAATGTATTCTTCACCAATTGGTAATTGTTTTTCAATAACTGGATGACGACCGTTTTTAATTTCTATTTCGGTACTTTGGTCTACAATAGGACGAATATAATTATTAGAAATTGCCAACAAAGCAAAAGACAGTAAACAGTCTATTTGGGCAATTATTTTTGCGTTTTGCTGAATAGGCTCTATAAATTCAATAATTTCTTGAATTAACCTTAAAAATAATTGTCGTTCAAGTTCTTGAATTTTTTCTTCAGCTCCTAAAATTTTAGTTTCGTATTCTTTGAGTTCCTCTGTTATATATCGTTCTGCATTTACAAGAGTTTGTTTTCGAATCCATTCTTCAGGAACTTTATCTCTGTGGGTATTTCTTACCTCAATATAATAACCAAAGACATTGTTAAAAGCTATTTTTAAGCTAGGAATAGCTGTTTTTTCGCTTTCACGAGCCAACATATTGTCTAAATATTCTTTTCCAGAAGTGGAAATAGCTCTTAGCTCATCTAATTCTTCAGAAACCCCATTTGCAATTGCATTTCCTTTATTTATATTAACAGGAGCCTCGTCAAAAAGGGCGGCATCAATTTTTAAAATTACTTCAGCACAGTCTAAAATTTCGTTTCCTAATTTATTTACTGAGCTGTTTTTGCTTGTTAAAGCCTCTTTTTTGACGGGTAAAATTGCCTTTAATGAATTTTTAAGTAAAACTAGCTCCCTAGGGGAGATTTTTCCTGTGGCAACTTTGGAAACTAAACGCTCAATATCACTAATTTGATGTAACTGAAATTTAATGGTTTCGGAGAAACTGTCATTTTCAATAAAGTGCTTAACCAATTCATGCCTGTGTTGAATTTTTTTAACATCTTTTAAAGGAAGCGCTAACCACCTTTTTAATAACCTTCCTCCCATTGGAGAAATTGTTTTATCAATGACATCCAATAATGTTACGGCATTGTGTGATGAAGCGTGATATAATTCTAAATTACGAACAGTAAAACGATCCATCCAGATATACTTATCCTCCGCAATTCTGCTAATATTTTGAATGTGTTTTAGGTTGTTGTGTTGCGTCTCTGATAGGTAATATAATACTGCACCAGCAGCTATAATACCCTCAGGAATTTCTTGCACACCAAAACCACGTAAAGAGTTTACACCAAAATGATTGTGTAAAGAATCAACACTATATTCTTTTTGAAAGACCCAGTCGTCAAGGAAAAAAGTATAAAAACGGTCTTCAAAAAGTTCTTTAAATTTCTTTTTGAATTGTTTTTGAACTAATACTTCAGAAGGATTGAAGTTTTGTAGCAGCTTGTCTATATATTCTTCATTTCCTTGAGCTAACAAATATTCTCCAGTAGAAACATCTAAGAAAGAAACTCCTAGTAGTCGTTTTCCAAAATGTACCGCAGCCAAAAAGTTATTAGACTTTGATTGAAGCACTTCATCATTTAAAGACACTCCTGGGGTTATTAGCTCTGTAACACCTCGTTTTACGATGGTTTTGGTCATTTTTGGGTTTTCTAACTGATCACATATTGCAACCCGCATCCCAGCTTTTACCAATTTCGGCAAATAAGTGTTTAGAGAATGATGAGGAAATCCGGCCAAAGCTGTCTCAGAATCACTTCCAGCGCCTCTTTTAGTAAGAATTATTCCTAATACTCCTGCAGCTTTTTTTGCGTCTTCACCAAAGGTTTCATAAAAGTCACCAACCCTAAAAAGCAACATAGCATCAGGGTATTTAACCTTGATTGCATTGTACTGCTTCATTAGTGGTGTTATCTTTTTGGGCTTAGATTTTGCCAAATTTCAGAATTTTTCAGTTAGTTTTACTGTTGTTTACTACAAGTGTTTAAAGATAGAACTTTTTATGAGAAAACTAAGAAATAACGAACTAGGACGTATCTCGGTATCTGAGTTTAAAAACACCACAAAAACACCAATTATTGTGGTGTTAGATAATATTAGAAGTTTAAACAATATTGGCTCTGTATTTAGAACAAGCGATGCTTTTTTAGTTGAAAAGATATATTTGTGTGGCATAACAGCCACTCCTCCCCACCGAGAAATTCATAAAACAGCACTAGGAGCAACAGAGTCTGTAGATTGGGAGTATCAAGAAGACACATTATCTCTTGTAAGAGCATTAAAGTCTGAAGGCATTACAGTAGCTTCAATAGAACAGGTTGAAAATAGCGTGATGCTAGATCATTTTTCTTTTGAATCAAATAAAAAACTTGCTATTGTGTTTGGAAACGAGGTGAAGGGAGTTCAACAAGAAGTTGTTTCAGAATCAGACTATTGCATTGAAATCCCTCAAAAAGGAACTAAACACTCCTTAAATATCTCTGTGAGTTGTGGTGTGGTACTTTGGGATCTCTCTCAAAAAATTAAGTAGGGTCTATATACCTAGTATTATTTTTGCAATCATAAAATAAATTAAAATTCCAAAAATATCATTACTAGTGGTAATAAATGGACCTGTAGCAATTGCCGGATCAATTCCTTGTTTATTTAAAAATAATGGAACAAAAGTGCCTATTAATCCTGCAACAATAACAACCGCTACAAGAGAAACAGAAATAGCTAATGCAGTATTAATATTTCCAACAGATAACCATACAAATAGAAATAAAAAGAGCGCTAAAACAATTCCATTTAGCGTTGCCAATAACATTTCTTTTATTAGTCTACTATTTATACTTCCCTTTACATCATCATTTGCTAATCCTTGTACAATAATAGCTGATGATTGTACACCAACATTACCTGCCATGGCAGCGATTAAAGGGGTAAAAAAGAATAAAATAGCATTTTCGCTAAAGGTGTTTTCAAACATTTGCATGATTAAAAAAGCACCTACTCCACCTAAAAGACCAAGAAATAACCAAGGTAATCTTGCTTTAGTTAACTGAAGAATACTATCATCTGCTTCAACATCTTGAGTTAAACCAGCTGCTAATTGGTAATCCTTATCTGCTTCTTCTTTGATTACATCAACAATATCATCAATGGTAATTCTCCCTAATAAAATACCGTCATTATCAACAACAGGAATGGCCTCTAGATCATATTTTCGCATTTTGTTAGAAACTTCGTCTAAGTTATCATGAACATTTACAAAATCTACATTAGGAATATATACTTCTGAAATAGCTGTTTTTGTAGAAGTTATTAAAAGATCTTTTAAAGAGAGCCTCCCTTTTAGTTTATCTAAGTCATCAACAACATAAATAGAGTGAACCCTAGTTACCTTTTCTGCTTGCATTCTCATTTCACGAACACATTTAAGAACGCTCCAGTTTTCATTCACTTTCACCAATTCCTTTGCCATTAAACCTCCAGCAGAATCTTCATCATAGGTAAGAAGTTCCTCAATTTCTTTAACCTGCTCTTCATCTTCAATTTGAGACATTACCGCCTCTTGTCTTTCTTCTGAAAGTTCCCCTATAATATCTGCGGCATCATCAGAATCTAACTCTTCAACCTCTTCAGCAATTTCTTTTGCAGAAAGGTTTTGAAGTATTTTTTCCCGAATATCTTCGTCTAACTCCATTAAAACAGCCGAAGTTTTTTCGCTGTCAAGAAGTTTTATAATATAAACTACCTTGTAAAAAGATAGTTCGTCTAGAATTTCAGCAACATCAGCATAATGCATTTCTTCAAACAAACCAATTATAGACTTGTTTTTAGAACCCTCTATGTAAGAGGTTAGTTTTTCTAAAAATTCTGTAGTAATCTCAAATGACATCAGTTGCTATTTTATGCGTGAGTTTAATAAACTCTTTTACAGACAATTGTTCTGGGCGCATCGCAAATATAGTATCTTCTTTTAAGGTATCCGAAAGTTTGAAAGACTTTAAACTACTTCTCAACATTTTTCTTCGTTGATTAAAAGCTGTTTTTACGACTCTAAAAAATAACTTTTCATCTACAGGCAGAGAAAAATCTTTTTTTCTAATAAG
>Ga0208948_1000454_pt1 | contig 19212 bp, 20 predicted proteins | sample AOAMet11_17_M020_2_FD_188228 | JGI IMG/M metagenome (GOLD analysis project Ga0208948, IMG submission 188228) | Ammonia-oxidizing marine microbial communities from Monterey Bay, California, USA - CAN11_17_M020 (SPAdes) | ecosystem: Environmental > Aquatic > Marine > Intertidal zone | place...
TAACTTTTCAATTTTTTGTGGATAATCAGCTGCATAATTCCAAGCAATATTACCCCCCAATGAGTTTCCTGCTAAATGAAACTTTTCAAGCTTTAATTTATCAATAAATGAGTTTAAGAAATCTGTGTAGGCTTGTAAAGAATAATCAGCATTTTTATTTGGTCCTGTAATACCAAAAGCGGGTAAATCCATTCGGATAACTCTATTGGTTTTTTTTAACTCATCTGTCCAATCATCCCAGGTATGCAAGGATGCTGCTGTTCCATGAATTAAAACAATTGGAAAGCCTTCACCTTCATCTCTGAAATGCACATTCATTTCATCTACTTCAATGAATTGAGATTGTTCATTTGTATATTCTTTTTTTAGGTCTTCAACAGAGATATCGGCATAAATACTATTTCCAATAGCAAAAGTTAGTAGAATAATTAACGAGTAAATAAAGTACTTGATTTTTTTATGCATTTTTTAATTATTAATTTTATATAAGACAGGTTTACTTGGGCTTGCATCGTTTTCTATAGGAGCAACCATTAGGTTTAAAAAATAGGTGCCATCTTTAATTGTATTCGGCACATATATAAATTCAGTAATGGTAGCACCTAAACGTACTTTATCTGACGTATTCCAAAAAGCATTGTGAGAGAGTAGTTTACCCTCGTCTTTCTCTTTGTCTACGGAAGGTAAATCAATTAACAAATGGTTAACTCCTTTTTCACGTAAAAACACAGCTCCCTCCTCCATCAAATATGTTGGATTTGTGTGTGAATATTGCATCGTTTTTTTATCTGACAGATTGGGAAGTGTTCTAATCACAATAGCATCTCTCTTCTTATTACCCAATGCATATTGTAATTGTTTTTTTGTAATTACAAAATCATCATTAACTTTTTCTGGCGGAATAGTTACTACCTCTGCTAAAAAGAAAAATTGTTGTAAATTTTGATGAATAGAATGTGCTTTTTTTGTAATGTGCCCTGCTGTTTCTGTATGGGTACAATGTGAATGAGGATTAAAATGTATCGTATTGAAATTTACATCAGCTCCTTCTTTAACCGAACCTACCCAATCATCAGAAACTACTGGAAATATTTTAGGTGGTTCTATATACCATGCATTCACATTATTTTTGCCATCTCTTAATGGAATAGAAATATCTAAGGGTTTAGATAAATCAATAGTATATTTTTTTGAGTTGTATTTTATTTCTGTGATCAAGACACGTCGAGTTTAAATAAATCAGCCGAAATACCGTCTGATAAAAATTTTCCTTTTGGAGTTGTTTTTAATTTTTCGTCTTCAATATACAATAATTCTTCAGCTATATATTTATCTGATTGCAACAGTATATAGGTATGGTATTCTTTTCCAAATTCTCTGGTTACTTTTTCTAAAGATACTCCCCAAATAGTTCGAAGACCAGTCATCACATATTCATTGTATTGATCAGTAATTGATAGTAATTCTCTCTCTATGGGTAATTTGTTTTGCCGAATAGCTGAAATATATTTTGAATTATTTTTTACATTCCAACTCCGTTGTTTACCATTAAAAGAGTGAGCTGAGGGGCCAACACCAAGGTAAGATTTTCCTTGCCAATAGGATGAATTATTTATGCTAAAAGCTCCATCTTTTGCAAAGTTTGAAAGTTCATAATGAATAAAATTGTGTTTTGAAAGTTCTTCTATTAATATGTAAAACTGTTCCTGTGCCTGTACATCACTAACATCTTCAATCATTCCTTTTTTTATAAGTGATTCTAGAGCAGTTTTTGGCTCTACAGTTAAAGCATAGCTAGAAATGTGTGTAATTCCGGAGGAAAGAACTATGTCAATATTTTTTTTCCATTGTTTATTTGATAAACCCGGAATACCGTAAATTAAATCAACAGAAATATTTTTAAAATAATGTGTGGCTTCGGTTAAACAATTTATAGCTTCTTGAGCGTTGTGCGCTCTGTTCATTAATTTTAAATCATCTTCAAAAAAAGATTGAATTCCAATACTCAATCTATTTATTTTACTGGAAGCTAATTCAACTATTTTAGAGCTTGTTAAATCATCTGGGTTAGCTTCAAGTGTAATTTCGGGATTAGCAATAACCTCATAATTATCATAAACAACATCTATAATACGATCTATATCAGATAGTTGCAATAAACTTGGAGTACCTCCACCAAAGTAAATTGTTTGTATAATATCAGTATTCAACTCATTCTTTCTAAGTTTAATTTCACTGATAAGACAGTTAATGAGTTCATCTTTTTTCTTTAAAGAGGTAGAAAAATGAAAATCACAATAAAAGCAAGCTTGTTTACAAAAAGGAATATGTATGTAAATACCGCTCAACTTGAATTATTTAAATTATTAGTTAATTTTTTTTGGATTTTGCTTTACAAAAGCACCCCAACCAGAATAATTTTTCCCTTGAGTGATTTTTCCAGCGTTATAAAAATGACAGACAGCTGCTGCTAATCCATCTGTAGCATCTAAATTTTTTGGTAGTGTTTTTAAATTTAATAACGACTTTAACATAAGAGCTACCTGTTCTTTTGTAGCGTTTCCATTACCTGTAATTGCCATTTTAATTTTTTTCGGCAAATATTCAGTAATAGGAATTTCTCGAGATAATCCTGCTGCCATAGCAACCCCTTGAGCACGACCTAACTTCAGCATAGATTGTACATTTTTACCAAAAAAAGGAGCTTCAATAGCAATTTCATCAGGCTTAAAAGTGTCAATTAATTCGAGTGTTCTTTCAAAAATTAGTTTCAGTTTTATATAATGATCATCATACTTTTTTAATAACAACTCATTCATCTGAATAAACTCCATTTTTTTACCTACAATCTTTATAATACCAAAACCCATGATGGTAGTTCCAGGATCAATTCCTAAAATGATTTTTTCAGTGTTCAAATTTTACGTTATTTGTAATTGTGAATATAACATCCTCTTACAAATCTAATCAATTATTGTGGCTTGTCTTAAAACTGCTTACAGTTATTCTTTGTTGTTATTTTATCTTTACAAATATTGCATTTAACGAAGAATTGAAATTTATCGATTTTTACACAAAAATGATGAATTTTGGTGTTTTTTCATCAAAAAACATCATTTTTATGCTTTTTTTTACAATAATTAACCATTTTTTAGAAATTAAAAAATGGAAAACTTTAACTAAAAGTGTGAAAAACAACTCATGGTTTGAAGCTACGGAACAAAGTTTGGCCTCCTTAACATTCTCTATAATTACACCAAATAGGATTGGTGAATATGGAGCAAAAGTATTGTTTTACCCAAATAATAAAAGAAAGCAAATTCTTTTATTAAATTTTGCTGGAAATTTTTATCAATTAGCCATCACAATAATCCTAGGTATGATTGGCCTTATATATCTTTGTAAATACGCTTCATTTTCTATCATATCATCACAAAATAGTATAATAATCATCATAGCATTAATTAGTGTGGTAGGTATTTTCTATTTTTTAAAAGAAAATTATTCAAAAATTGGTGATTGGCTCTCAAAAATTATTGAACTTCTCTCATTTAAGAATAATAAAATTGTGATTTTAATATCTCTTTTAAGATATCTTGTATTTTCACATCAATTTTATTTTTTAATACAATGTTTTAAGCTTAATATTTCATATTTTGAAGCTATGACTGCTATTTCTAGTGTATATTTAATAGCTTCTTGCATACCAATACTTTCTTTATTTGATGTTGCTTTAAAAGGATCTGTAGCTATTATAGTTTTTTCAATTTTTGGAATAGATAGCATCCAAATACTGTCAATTACAACACTAATGTGGTTGTTAAATTTTGCATTCCCAGCTATAGTTGGCTCTTATTTTGTATTTCAATTTAATCCAGAGAAACTATGATCTCTGTTATTATTATCATCACTTCAGTTTATCTGATACTAATTCTTTCTTTTAGCTACGGTATTATAAAAAATAATGCATTTGGATTAGAGAGAAAGCCATCTATTCAGACTTTTTCAATCATTATTCCGTTCAGAAATGAGGAAATTCATCTTTGGGAACTTTTAAATTCATTGGTGAAAATTAACTACCCTAAAAATAAATTTGAATGTATTTTTGTCAATGACGAATCTACAGATACTTCAGTAAAAATTATTGAAGAATTTCTTTCTAAAACAGCACTTAATTTCTATGTAGTAAAGAACCTAAGGACATCAAGTTCACCTAAAAAAGACGCCATCAATACTGCTGTACAAATTGCTAATTTTGAATGGATTGTTACTACAGATGCAGATTGCACCGTCCCTAAATACTGGTTGCAACTATTTGATGAATTTTCTAAAGTAAATAATTCTGTAATGATGGTAGGGCCTGTCTCATATAATATTTTGAATACTTCTTTTTTAGAAAATTTTCAACTATTAGATTTCTTAAGCTTGCAAGCTGCAACATTGGGAGGGTTTGGAATTAAAAAACCTTTCTTGTGTAATGGGGCAAATCTAGCTTACAAAAAAACTGTATTTACAAAATTAAATGGGTTTCAAGGAAATGAAAATATAGCTAGTGGTGATGATATTTTCTTATTTGAAAAGTTTTATGAGAAATATCCCTATCGTGTTCATTTTTTAAAATCTAATCAGGCTATTGTATCAACTAAAGCGATGAAAAGCTGGAAAGAGCTTATCCAACAGCGCATGCGCTGGGCAGCAAAATCTAGCTCTTATACACTAGGCATGGGGAAATTTGTTGGAATCATTGTTTTACTAATGAATTTAGCTTTTATCATTTGTTTAGTTGGTCTTTTTAATGACCAAGTAAATACACATTATTATTTTTATTGTATGCTATTAAAGTTCCTAGTAGATTTTATCGTTATCAAGCAAATAGCAGTATCTTATCACTCAAACTCAAAAAAAATAAAAGCCTACTTTTTTGGGAGTCTACTGTATCCTTTCTTTAGCAGCTATGTCTTTTTTAAGTCTCTTACCAGCACATATACATGGAAAGAAAGAGTATTTAAACGTTAGATTAATCAAAAATACTAGCCAAAATATTTTCTGCTTGACTCCATAAAAACAACACCAATATCAATAGCATAACTAGTAAAATCCCTTTTTTAGGTTTAGATGCTCTTCTACGTCCAAATTTTCTCTGAAATTTCATACCACTATATTATAAAATACTAAGATAAAAATTTACCTCAAATAAATACTATTTTAAAATACGAGTAGTGCATCTTTTTAAATTACTGATTACCAAACTTAATAAAATATAATTTATGTAAAATTTGTATATTTATTTTTATAACACCCTACTTTGATATTCAACCATGAGAAAACTTAATTTAAACCTGATACTTTTAATATGCATTATTGTAAGCTCATGTTCTTCTGATTTACAAAAAGCTGATATAGTTATTCAAAATGGGCTATTATATGATGGAACTGGTGAAAAACCATTACTTGGCACTATAGCTATTAAAGATGATAGCATCTTGTATGTGGGAAAACCTAAACAATTTAACGCAAAAAAAACAATTGATGCCTCAGGTAAATCTATAGCTCCTGGGTTCATTAACATGCTTAGCTGGGGATATAATTCTTTGATGAAAGACGGGCGAGGACTCAGCGATTTAATGCAAGGAGTTACTCTTGAAGTATTTGGAGAGGGTACCTCTCCTGGTCCTATTGGCAAAAGAAATAGTGATAACTACCTGTCTTTTGGACAAGCTATGGACTCACTTCAAATAAATGGAATTTCTACAAATATTGCCTCTTTTTTAGGAGCTACAACTGTAAGAAAACAAGTAATAGGCTATGAAAACAGAAGAGCTTCAGAAAAAGAATATGCAATCATGCAAAAAATAGTTAGTGAAGCAATGGAAGAGGGAGCAATGGGAATAGGCTCTTCTTTGATTTATGCTCCTGGAGACTATGCAGACACAGAAGAATTAATACATTTAAATAAAGTAGCATCTTCTTATGGAGGTATGTACATTTCTCATATGCGAAATGAAGATAACAAGGTATTGGAAGCGCTTGAAGAGTTAATTACTATTGCAAAAGAAGCTGCTATCCCTGCCGAAATTTATCACTTAAAAGCTTCAAGAAAACCAAATTGGCACTTATTGGATAGCATTATAAAAAGAGTTGAAAAAGCAAGAGATAATGGCCTTCAAATTACTGCAGACATGTATACATACAATGCAAGTTCTACAGGTTTAACTGGCGTAATTCCAACCTGGGTTCAAGAGGGAGGTCATAAAGCTTGGATAAATAGAATGAAACAACCCGTACCAAGAAAACGCTTATTAAATGACATTCGAAATGAGTTAGCACAACAACCACCTAGCGGTATTTTAATGGTAGGTTTTAAGAATGACGCTATGGCTAAACTTTACTTAGGAAAAACTGTAGCTGAAGCTGCAATAATGAGAAATCAATCTCCAGAAGAAACCATCATAGACATGATTATAGAAGATGATAGTAGAATTCAATGTATTTACTTTAGTATGTCTGAGGAGAATATTAGAAAAAAAATTAAAATTCCATGGCTTTCATTTTGCTCTGACGCAGGGTCTTACTCAGATATTTCAAAGGATTTTAAAACACACCCAAGAGCTTTTGGTAGTTTTATTCGAGTTCTTGGAAAGTTCTCAAGAGACGAAGGTTTAATTACCATGCAAGAAGCTATAAGAAAACTAAGTGGATTTCCAGCAACCAACTTACATCTTAAAAATAGAGGTTTTTTAAAACAAGGGTACTTTGCCGATATTGTAATTTTTGATGAAAAAACCGTGAAAGATAATGCAACTTTTGACACACCTTTAAAATTTGCCGATGGTATGGAATATGTTTTTGTAAATGGTATTCCAGTTATAGAAAAAGGGAATCATACTGGAAATTTTCCTGGTAAATTTATTAAAGGACCAGGCTATAAAAATAAAAACTAACTAAATGAATATCATGTTAATTAACTACAAAAGAATCTGTTTAATTGTGTTGTATGGCTGCATTTTTAGTCTATCACACGTAACTATTGCACAAAAAAAAAATTCAAAGAAAAAAATTGAAGCACTAAAAAAAGAAGTTGCTGAAATTGTTGAATCTAATCATACCCAATCTCAAATTATGGTAGATAAGATTTTTAGTTTTTCAGAATTAGGGTTTCAAGAAATTGAATCATCAAAATATTTAACTGGAGTATTAAAAGATAATGGGTTTAAGATTGAAAAAGGAATATCTGGTATACCTACTGCATGGTTTGCTACTTGGAGTAACGGAGAAGGACCAGTAATAGCATTAGGAAGTGATGTAGATTGTATCCCAAAAGCTTCACAATACCCAGCTGTAGCCTTTCACAAACCAATAGTTGATGGTGCACCAGGACATGGTGAAGGACATAATTCTGGTATCCCTTTAAATATTACAGCAGCTTTAGCAGTAAAAAAAATCATGGAACGTGAAAATATTGGCGGAACCCTTATTCTTTGGCCTGGAATTGCCGAAGAATTAGTAGCTGCCAAAGCCTGGTTTACCAGAGATGGTCTTTTTGACAACATAGATATGTGTATTTTCACACATGTTAGTAGTAATCTTGGAGTATCCTACGGAGCTTCTAGAGGTACTGGATTAATTTCAGTAGAATACACTTTTGAGGGAGAATCAGCACATTCTGCGGGATCTCCTTGGCGAGGAAGAAGTGCTCTCGATGCTGCAGAATTAATGAATGTTGGTTGGAATTATAAACGAGAACATTTACATCCTTTAAAAAGATCACATTCTATATTTACAGATGCAGGAGATCAGCCAAATGTTGTTCCTTCCAAAGCTTCAATATGGTATTATTTTAGAGACATTACTTATGAAGGAATTATGGAAATGTATCGTGAAGCTAATGATGTAGCTGAAGGTGCTGCTTTAATGACTAAAACAAAAGTAAGCTCTAAAATTCTCGGAACTGCTTGGCCCAGACATTTTAATAAAACAATTGCTGAAACCATGTATAAAAATATCAAAACAGTTGGTTTACCAACTTGGTCCGACAATGATCAGTTACTTGCAAAAGCAGTTCAAAAAGAAGTTAATTCTAAAAACACAAATGGTCTAAGTAAGAAATTAAATTCATTAGGACTACCTGTTAAAACACCTGTTAGTGGAGGTTCTGATGATATTGGTGATATTTCATGGAAAGTACCGACTGTCACATTAAGATACCCATCAAATATCCCCGGACTTCAAGGACATCACTGGAGTAATGCCATTGCTATGGCAACACCCATTGCACACAAAGGTGTTACAGCTGGTGCTAAAGTTGAAGCAATGACCATCATAGATTTCTTGTTAAAACCATCTTTAATTGAGGATGCCTGGACATATTTTAATACAGTACAAAGTAAGGAAACAAAATACAAGCCAATGATAGATGCAAGAGATTTACCACCTATTTACTTAAATAAAGACAAACAACAACAGTTTAGAGAAAAATTAGAAAAGTTTTATTATGATGAAACAAAATACAAGACGTATCTAGAACAATTAGGTATTACATACCCAACGCTAAAAAAGAAGTAATCTTATTTTTTTATAGCGCGTAACATCTCGCGTTTTCCTGGAGGGCCAGGTAATCTTTCTACGCTAAAACCAACAGATTGCATGGCTCTTCTTACGCTACCTTTAGCTGCATAAGTAACCAATACCCCTTCTGATTTTAAAGCTAAAAACATTTTGAAAAAAATTTCCTCAGTCCACAATTCTGGCTGAACTCGCGCACCAAATGCATCAAAATAAATAACATCAAACTTATTTTCATCATCTATTTCATGAAAAAATTGTTTTCTCTTCAAAAGTGAGAAGTTGGGAGTAATTTGGTGTTTCTCCTCCCAAGAACACGAATGAAATGATTCAAAAATTTTAGTAAATTGGATTGCACCTAACTCAGCAACATAATTTAATTTTAAAAGCTCTTCCTCAAAAATAGGATAGGCCTCTACTCCAACATACTCAATAAATAGCTTATTTTCTTGTGCTTCTAAAAACGTCATAAAACTATTTAATCCAGTTCCAAAACCAATTTCTAAAACAGCTATTTCATTAGTAGTTTTATAATTCAATCCATGTTGGATATAAACATGATTAGCTTCCTGAATAGCACCATGGATAGAATGGTATTGTTCATTCCATTCAGGAATATGAATGGTAGTTGATCCGTCTGAAGTTTTTATAATTTCTCTTTTCAAGGATGGGGTGCTAGTACTTATTACTTTTTTAGTAACACTCCATTAGCCTCAAAAGCAAATTCCATAGCAGGCTCTGTAATATTAGCGATTTCCTCAGATGATTTCCCTGCATCTTCAGCATAATGTTTTAAATCTGCTACAGATACCTGTTTTACAAATGCCTTACCGGCTACAATTACTTCTTTTCCAGCAGCATCTAAAGGCATAAAAAATCCATAATCTTTAAATCGAACCATAATAGTTTCGTCGTCATTACCAGCTGGTAGCGTCATCCAACATCCTTTTTTTGAACAAACTTCTTTAATATTAGCATTAAATTTTAAATTAATGGTGTCTCCTAATTTTAATGTTTTATAATTTGATAAAGCGTCATTAGATGATAGATAATCTAATGCAGATACAGTATCTCCAAAACTACTGTAAGTAGTATTTTCTACTATTTTATTGTCTTTATTAGTATCTTTTTTAGCTGAATTACAAGCTACAATTACAAAAGACAACAACATAACTATTACTATTTTATTCATATCAAAAAAATTTAATTTTATACAAATCAAAGATAGTTGTTAAAATAAAAACTACGAGTGCTTTTTTACTTAAAAAAATAAACAATTTTGTTTACATTTGTTTGTATACACTTATAAATAAGCATGGCTACGGATATCATAATTAAACCTGTAAAAGACTCTAAAATCGGCAATGTAGACTTTAGTAACTTACCTTTTGGAAAAGTTTTTTCTGATCATATTTTTCAATGTGAATATATTGATGGTACATGGCAAAATCCAATCATTAAACCCAACGAACCTATTCTCCTAAATCCCGCAGCAAAAATATTTCATTATGGCCAGTCTATTTTTGAGGGAATGAAAGCCTATAAAGATGGTAATGGAGAAGTTTTTTTATTTAGGCCAGAAGAAAATTGCAAACGCCTTAATCTTTCTGCAAAACGTTTGATGATGCCTGAGATTCCCGCAGAATTATTTATGGATGGTTTAAAGAAATTACTAGAAATAGATAGTGATTGGATTCCTACAACAGAAGGAAGTTCTTTATATGTTCGTCCTTTTATGTTCGCATCTGGTGAAGGACTTCATGCATCACCGGCAGATTCCTATACTTTTATTATTTCTACGGCCCCTTCAGGAGCATACTTCTCTGGGAAAGTAACTGTTTTAATAGAAGAAAAATATGCTAGAGCCGCAAATGGAGGAGTAGGTTTTGCAAAAGCAGGGGGAAATTATGCTGCGCAATTTTACCCTACTCAACTAGCCATAGAAAAAGGTTATAATCAGGTAATTTGGACCGATGATAACTCGCACCAATTTATTGAAGAGGCTGGTGCAATGAATATTTTTATTCGTATTGGAGAGATCTTAATTACTAGCCCAACAAGCGACAGAATACTTGACGGTATCACAAGGAAAAGTATTTTACAAATTGCAAAAGATCAAAATATAGCCATTGAAGTTCGAAAAATTTCTGTTAGCGAAGTTGTTCAAGCTGCTAAAGAAGGAAACTTGAAGGAAATGTTTGGTGCTGGAACTGCGGCTGTTATATCTCCTATTGCTGGATTTGGTTATCAAGGAGTTGATTATGAATTACCAGAGTTAAAAGACACCTATGCTTCTTTATTTAAAGAGAAAATCACAGATATTCAAACCAATAAATCCGAAGACCCTTACGGTTGGAGAGTAAAAGTTTAAGTTTTGAAAAAATTATATTCTTTAGTTGTATTCGTTATGTTAGTAACGGGATGTACTAAAAAGGATATTTCCATTGATAAAACTAGCAAAGCAAACCAATACATTACAATTTTAGGAACCGCTCAAGATGGTGGTTTTCCTCATATTGGTTGTCAAAAAAAATGCTGTGATGGTTTCTATAAAGGTATATCACCAAAACAAAAGGTAGTTTCTTTAGGGTTAATTGACAGGGAGGCCCAACAAAAATTTCTATTTGAAGCAACTCCAGACATTTCTACTCAATTAGCAGATTTAGAAAAAAATCATCTAAGAACTAGTACCATTATAGATGGTGTTTTTATAACCCATGCACATATGGGTCATTATGCTGGATTGCTATATTTTGGCAAAGAAGCATTAGGTAAAAAAGACATCCCTGTGTATGCGATGCCAAAAATGAAAGAATTTCTTTCTAATAATGGCCCATGGAGTCAGTTGGTAACCACAGAAAATATTCTATTCTTAGACCTACAAAAAGACAGTATTGTACCTCTTAGCAACGCGCTAAAAGTTACTCCTTTTCTTGTTCCTCATAGAGATGAATTTTCAGAAACTGTGGGATATAAAATTGAAGGAAAAAACAAATCAGCTCTTTTTATTCCGGATATAAATAAATGGAGTTTGTGGGAAAAAAATATTGTAGAAGAAGTTAAAAAAGTTGATTATGCATTCTTAGATGCAACATTTTTTAAAGAAGGAGAAATTAATAGGCCTATGAGCGAAGTACCTCACCCTTTTATTGAAGAAACTATTGACTTATTCAAAAATGAATCTTTAACAACTAAAAATAAAGTGATTTTTATTCATTTTAATCATACCAATCCTGCATTGCAACCTAATTCAAAAGAAAGAAATGAACTAACATTATTAGGATATAAATTTGCTACAGAAGGGAAACGATTTGAACTTTAAAAGCAATAATTATTTTTTTAAAATTGAACCAATATTTGGCTTAAAATAATTAGGTCCTTTTAATACTTTTCCGTCTTTACGAAAAATTGGATGCCCATCCTCTCCTAATTTACTCATATTACTGCGCTGAATTTCATCAAAAACCTCCGCAATCTTGTATTGCATTCCGTGCTCTATAATGGTTCCTGCCAAAATATATAACATATCTCCTAAAGCATCTGCAACCTCCACTAAATCATTTGCATTAGCCGCTTCAAGATATTCCTCATTTTCTTCTTTCATCAAATTAAAACGAAGTAAATTTTTTGCTGCCCCTAGGTCAGCTGTTGGTTCATTTTTAATTCCTAGCTTAAATGCTGTATGAAACTCGTGAACGGCGTCGGTGTATTTTTTCATATTATTTAGATGTGTTATTTAAATCATTTTTTTAAGAAGACTGGCTGGAGCTATTTTTAAAATAAAAGCTATCAATCTCCATCGCTTAGAGATGTAAGCAACTCTTTTCTTTTTCTTAATTGCTGTATAAATTTGTTTTGCTGCTTTTTCAAGAGAAACCATCCAGAAAATACCATCTCCTAATGCCATTGCTGTATCTACAAATCCTGGACGAATATCAGTAATAAAAACTTTATTTGATTTGATAGTTTTTGTTTTCATATATAGACTTTCTAAATATGCTTTTTGATAAGCCTTTGATGAAAAATATGCTGGTGCTCCTCTATTTCCTCTGATGGAGGCTATGGAGGTAATACCTACCAAATGACCAAATCCTTGATTTCTGAATAAATTAAATGATAAATCATACAACTTGGTAGCTCCTACTACATTAGTAAAGATGGTTTCTTCCTCTTTATTCCATGCTAATGTTGGATTAATATGTCCAACACCAGAAGATTGTATGATGATATCTATTGTTGTAAATTCTTTAATAATTTCATTGAACACATTTTCTACCTCATCTACTTTTTGAATGTCATTTTGGGCAACATATACCTGGTTAGAATATTGTTTTTTTAGGGCCTCCAACTTCTCTAATCTTCTTCCAGTGATGGCTACTCTATACCCATCTTTTAGTAATAACTCAGAAATTTCTTTTCCAATGCCAGAAGTTGCTCCAAAAACAATTGCCGTTTTCATTTAATTTGTAATTTTGTTAAAAATACATAATTTATGTTTACAAAAGGTCGAATCATTTTTGCTATTATTTTCATCATAGCTTTTGTCATTTTTATGGTAATTTCCTACAAAAAAGATTCAAAAAATCATCAAGTATATTACAAAGATGCAGCTATAAAAGTAGCGATATATGGTACAATAGCCATCATCATTTTTGTTGCTCTTAGACTTGTGACTGCATATTTATTATAATGATAGCATGCACAACAAAAAATCTCCGAGCTAAGACTCGGAGATTTTTTGTTGACTTCATTGAAAAAGTCTTTTTAATTTTCTGAATTTAAAAAGCTATAATTTTTAGAGTAAGATACCATTTGTTCTTCAAAGTCTTTTGGTTGAACTACTGTAATATCTGTAATAACTCCCTCTGAATCTTTTACCAAATTTAAAATTGGGTTTACAAAACCGCTGTAGGGTGCAGATGTAAACTGCTTGTTTCGCTCAATAACTTCAGCATGAATTTCTTGATCTACTTTAACACCATATCCTTCTACCAAGGCTTTTGCAGCATCAAAATCTCCCTCAGATTTTATTCGCTGTGCTTCTTTTAATAAGCGTCCAAAAATAGCGCGAAGTTTTCCATAATCATTTACTTTTAAAAAGGTTTTTCCATCTTTGGTAACCTTTTCTATGACATTATCTTTTAAACCTTGTTCATAAGACCAAGCAGAAACCCATTGTCTGTTAACCATATGATCTTCCTCCAAATCGTTCCCTAATTCTATTCTTATTAATTGAGTAATTAAACCATTTCTTATATAACCGTCATAGGCTGCTTTTCCTAACTCTTCCCAATTATCAGTTAAGCCCAATTCTTGTAATTTTGGATCCATTAAATAATACAATCCAACTAAATCTGCTCTCCCCTCCTCCATGGTTGATGCATAATTTTGAAGAGTTTCTTTTGGTTGACCAATTCCTTCATTAATAACTCCAGACGCATGCCCTACTACTTCGTGTAATGCTGTGTGGAGTTTATCTGAAATTTGTCCATATTTTTCCTCTAATCTTATTTCTTCTTCATCATAAGCAAATTCATTCAATCTTCCAGAACCTCCTGCATTATTATAGGCTCCAGTAATATTACCCAAAGAAACAGATTTAGAACCATGCTGTTGCCTGATCCAATTATTATTTGGTAAATTAACACCTATTGGTGTACTAGGTGAAGAGTCACCAGCTTCACCAGCTACGTTAACTGTTTTGTATGAAACACCTACCACTTTTTCTTTTTTATGTGTAGGATCTAAAGGAGAATTATCCTCAAACCATTGAGCATTATCAGATAAAACAGCCATCTTTCGGGACATGTCAAAATCTTTAATTTCTACAATAGTTTCATAAGAACCTCTATATCCTTTAGGGTCATTATAGACCTCTATAAATCCGTTAATCCAGTCTATATTTCCTTCTGTAGAAGTAACCCATGCTATACAATATTGATCCCAAACGTCTAAACTTCCCGTTTTATAATATTCAATTAACAAACCTATAGCTTTTGCTTGATTATCATTTTCAGCGACTCCTTGTGCTTTTTCTAACCACCCTATAATTTGATCTATAGCATCACCATACATTCCTCCAGACTTCCAAACTTTTTCAACCAACACTCCGTTTTCTCGAACTAATTTTGAATTTAATCCAGCTTCTATTGGCATTCCTTCTGGACCTCTGTATGCAGTTTTATAAAAATCTGTAACATCTTTATCTGTAATATCTGAACCATAGAAATTGATAGCTGAAGATAAGATGTTATCAACTCCCTCTTTCTTATTTACTTTTTTAGAATCTATATCATTAAATAAAATAGCTACAACCTCCTCAGATAACTCTGTATTTGATTTTTTTAATAAATCTGTTTCAAAATACTCACGTGTAAAATCTGGTTTAATTTTATCATTTGAATAATGGTGATGGATTCCATTTGAGAACCAAACTCTTTTTAAATAAACTTTAAAAGCTTTGTAATCTTCAGATTCTTTATCTCCTGTATAGTTTGCATTGATATTTTCTAGGGCTGCTCTTATTTTTAAATTGTGTTTATAATTCTGATCCCACATAATATCTCTACCTGCTAAACCAGCTTGAGTTAAATAATAAACCAATGATTTTTCTTTAAGACTTAACTCTTCGAATCCAGGTACTTTATAACGAAGTACTTTAATGTCTGCAAATTGTTCTACGAGATGATTAAACTTGGTTTCTTTTTGCCCATTATTAGTGCAAGAAAATAAGATTCCACTGATCAGGAACAAGTAGATGATTTGTTTTAATTTCATGTGTGTTCTATTTTGATTTTGGTTGTTAAATGTACAAATTTTATGTGTTATATTATTTGTGATTTCAGTTGTCTTCTAATGTTTTTAAATCTTTTCCAAGTCTTGCTATTAAATTGAGTGTATATAACAAAACATCCAATATCTAGCAAAAAGTAAAATAGACTTATTCCACTAGGTGGGTTATGACTTTTTAGTATTGGAAAAACTCCAAAAGCAGTGTCTGGCCATGACCAAACTTCATAGACAGTCCCTATAATTTCTAACACAGCTACTACCACATACATGGTTAAAAAAAACAACCTGTCTTTGGGTCTATTAATTAATACTAGAAATACTGCAATGGTCATTACAAAACCAAAAATATCATTGAATACAATGAGATAGAACAGTGAAAATATTACTATACCAAAAAATAAACATCTAACAATTTCTTTGTGATATTTCTTAATAATGGATGCTTTTGAAAAACAATAGGTTCTAGCATATACTACCGCATGACCTAAAGGAATATAAAACGGAAGATTGGATAATCTATAGGTATACATACCTAATACAATTGAAAACAAATATTCACCTATAAAACCAATAATCACTGCATATATCATTAATTTTCGAGTGCGTTTTACAGATCTTTTATAGAGTACTAAAAATGCAACTAACATTAAAATATTAGGGCCAATTTGTGCATTTTCATACATAGCCGAAAAACCGGTACCATCAAAATAAAAAAAAATAAAAGAAAAAAACAGCAATCCAATTCTTCGTGTAAAAACAGTCAGAATTTTCATCAAATCATTCGTGGGAATTAGAAACATTAATTGGTTTGAATCGATTTAATTTCAGTCTGTCTCTCGTTTACATAATCAAAGAAATTATCTCCATAAAAACCTGCTTCCTCTAACATAATTCGAATATCTTTTTGCCACTCTGGTATGCTAACTGTTACGTTTAACTCTATAGCATATACAGTGTTCTTATGAAGCGAATAATCTCCATTGAAAGGAACTCCGCCCTGAGAGTCCCACATACCGATGGTAGTCCCTGCACTATGCCCATATTTACCAAGCGGATGTGTATATATTGATGGACGTAAACCTTCTTTTTTAGCAGTCGCTAATGAACTTAAAAGAATTTCGTTCCCTGTTTTTCCTTCCATCATTGTGGTTGTTAAAATATCTTGCAATCGGTTTCCTTTTTTAAATGCCGTAGCTAAAAAAACAGGTACTGCTGTTTCTTCATCTTTCAACACATAAGCATGTTGTTGGCAATCTGTATTTAAACCAATATATGTGATCCCAAAATCACAATGCAATAGATCTCCTTTTTGAATAATTTTATCTTTGTCACCTTTAGTAAATGAATAAATATGTGATTGAAGTTTTTGATTGGTTCTTTGTATGTCTATTGTAGGGTGAAACCAAGTTTCTAAACCCATATCTGTGACTGTTTGCCTAAGAAACCAAACAACATCCTCTGTAGTTGTTTTACCTGGAATAATAACTTTCTCTGAAAAAGCATCATCAATAATATCATGGGTTGTTTTTACCAACTTTTTAAATAATTTCATTTCTTTTGCTGTTCTTGTTTCTAACCATGCAATAGCTAATTTTTCTGCCGAAACTAATTTTGACACCAAAGAATCTGGCAAATTTTTAACTAACTCCTCATAATCTGTTTTAACCAGTCCGTCAGCTAGGGCAAAATGCTTTGAATAATTAATCCCAATTTTAGCTGGATTCCTTTTTGCTATAATGTCAGACAATGCATTCCACTGATTAGGTTCTTGTTCTTTATTCCAAGCAGACTTTATACTTTTTCCTATATCATAACGGGCTACAGCAATCCTTTCTATGGTGTTTTGTTTTTTATTTCTATAGAAAAGAATCATCGTTCTTCGTCGAGCATTTAACCATCTAGCCGGTAGCATTGTTTTTAAAACCGGGTCTTCATTGTACTCTCTAGAAATAAGAAGCCACATATCTAAATTTGCATTGTCCATTAATTGAGGAAGAAGGTTCTGAAATCTATCCTCTAATAACTCATCTTTGAGTATTGCTCGGTCTTTTTCTGAAAGAATTTGTGAAACACTTACTTGGATACTTAAAAAGAGTATCATTGATAATATTGTTCTCATATGATAATTGTAATTTTTCCTAAAGATACTTTATCCTTGTAAAAATTTAAAATTTTTGAAAAAAGAATCTTACATTAGATATGAATCTATAAATAAAATAATTTGTAAATCATAAATGAAATATTTATTTCAATACTTAGCATTCTCTGTTGTGGGCTTATTTCTATTTGCCTGCGGTTCTTATCCGGTTAAAAATAGTAAAGAAAGTAAAGAAAAACCTGTTATTATTTCCAATGATAGTTTAGAATATGAGGTAATCATCATAGATACTGGCTTTACTCTTTATTTAAATACCATTGCAAAACCTAAAAATTATTATTCTTTAAATTATTTAGAAAACAGAAATAGCATGTATGTAACCAACTGGAATTTAAGAGCATTAAATCCCTCAAAATTTAACTCTTCAATCTATGAAAATAGAATAGATTACAGCTCTCAAATACGTTATGGCCTTGAGGTGAATTATAAATTATTCAACTATTTTCAGTTTGCACAACAGAAGTATAAAATAAGATTAGACGGTGGCTCAGGGCTATCACCAAACTTTAGGTAATTCTCTTATAACTAAGAAAACTATAGGTGTACTGGTTTTTATCATCTGGTAAAAAAGTTTCCTCGGAAATCTCTTTCCATAAAGCCAGATCTATAGTTGGAAAAAAAACATCTGCATCAAAATTTTGATGCACTTTAGTAATGTCTAATTGATCTACTAATTTTTTTTCAATTGCTTCTTTATAAATTTGTGCTCCTCCTATGATGAAAGCATTTTTTTGATCTTTTATTAATTTTATGGCGTCCTCTAAGCTATGAACAACCTCACATCCTTCTTTTTTGTATGAGATATTTCTAGTAATAATAATAGATCTTCTATTTGGCAAGGGTTTACCAATTGATTCAAAGGTGTTTCTACCCATGATAATTGTATGCCCTGAAGTTACCTTTTTAAAACGCCTTAAATCTGCAGGTAAATGCCAAATTAAATCATTGTCTTTACCTAGCTCATTGTTTAATCCTATGGCAGCAATTATTGTTATCATAAAAATTTATATGGCTACTGCGCCTTTAATGTGTGGATGCGGATTATAATTTAAAAGCTCAAAATCATCAAAAGTAAAATCAAAAATACTATTGATTTCAGGATTTATTTTCATTTTTGGTAATGCTCTAGCTTCTCTAGATAATTGTAATTCTAGTTGCTCATAGTGATTACTGTAAATGTGAGCATCTCCGAATGTGTGAATAAACTCTCCTGCTTCATAACCGCAAACTTGAGCCATCATCATTGTAAATAATGCATAAGATGCTATATTAAACGGCACCCCTAGAAAGATGTCTGCACTTCTTTGATAAAGTTGACAAGATAGTTTACCATCAGATACATAAAATTGAAAAAATGCATGACATGGTGGTAGGGCTGCTTTTCCATTGGCCACATTTTCTGAAAAAGAAGCTGAATTATCTGGCAATACACTTGGGTTCCAAGCAGAGATTAACATCCTTCTGCTATCTGGATTATTTTTTAAAGTTTTGATAACTTCTTTTAATTGATCTATATCATCACTATTCCAATTACGCCACTGATGACCGTAAACAGGACCTAAATCTCCATTATCGTCTGCCCATTCGTTCCAAATTCTAACACCATTTTCTTGTAAATATTGAATATTAGTATCACCCTTTATAAACCACAATAATTCATATACTATAGATTTTAAGTGTAATTTTTTTGTAGTAACCAT
>Ga0208948_1000459_pt1 | contig 19122 bp, 21 predicted proteins | sample AOAMet11_17_M020_2_FD_188228 | JGI IMG/M metagenome (GOLD analysis project Ga0208948, IMG submission 188228) | Ammonia-oxidizing marine microbial communities from Monterey Bay, California, USA - CAN11_17_M020 (SPAdes) | ecosystem: Environmental > Aquatic > Marine > Intertidal zone | place...
TAATCTACCCAGCATCTCATCAATTGCCAAAATCATCGCCAGATAGTGCCGGTACATTTCCTTTGCGGCCTTCAGCATTGAGGACGGCACGTTCTCTGGTAGCTCGAGTTTATCCGGCAACATTTCATAGAAGCGATTGGGCGCGAACTCCTCGGGTGTGTAGTGTGGCTGATGCGGGGACAGGAACATCAGGAACGGATCGTTTTTCGATTCGTTCATGAATTCGAACGCGTAGTTCAGTAGGCCTTCGGTTTCGTAACCTTCCCAACGTTCGTAGTTCCAGTCATCTTTGTGCACAAAGCCATTGAAGTACACCATGTGCTGGTTGTAGGCGCGCCAATAATCAAACCCCAAACGGTCTCGTCCTTTGGGTACCCAATCGGGCTGCATCGGCATCCGGTCTAGAGCAGGCCAATGCCCTGTATGCAGGTGCCACTTTCCTATCCAGGCAGTTTGGTATCCTTGATGAGCGAAGGCGTCGGCGATAGAAATCTCGGAATGTCGGGTACGCGTCGAGTTGATCAGATGACCAGTGCTTTGTGGGTACCTGCCCGTTACTAGCATCGCGCGTGCCGGTGTGCAGACAGGACAATTGGAAATAGCGTTGTCTAGTGTGACGCCCCGATTCGCAAGCCGATTGATGTTGGGTGTTTCGATCTGTTTTTCAACGTAGGCACTGTTGCCATACAAACTTAGTGCTTGCGCTCGTAATTGATCAGGAAAGAGAAAGACGACATTAGGCTGCTCAGACAAGGAACTTTACCTCTGGTCTTCGTTTAACAAACGTTTAGTCAGCAAGGATTCAAAGGCGGTTTGATCCTTCCATTGCATCGCGCAGTTCACAAGCTGTCCGCCGTCGTTCACTAAAGTCTTACCGTCATCGGTGACAATAATGGGCAGTTGTTCCATCTCTAGAAGGCTTTCGCTGAAGGCAAGATACACCGCCACTGTGTCGTAAAGCAGCGAAGACTGAGCTTCGGGATCCATGTGCGAAAGAATCGGCCAGTCCTTCACTGCTTCGCACCAGGCAAAGTGGTTTTGGAGAACAGCCTGGACAAGCGGGTCGGAAGATTCTTTCAGGCGCTCGAAGTTATCGCCTTGTAAAAAAACATTACCGCAGGTGTCGAGCGGCGTAATGGTTAGCTCCCAGGGCGTTGAAAAGACTCTCTGGCAGGCCATCGAGTGTTTTTTAACATTGTATTCCCGCATTGGCTTGTCTGCCCCTAGATAGCCACGTCGAATACTCCCGTGCATACCAACAAACTTTGAGTTGTTTACTATCCCGGGCTCACGAGCCAATGCCGCGGCAATGTTAGGAACAGGGCCAATACTAATGATGCTGACTTTAGCCGGGGAACTCATCACTGTATTGCAAATCGCTCCAACACCGTCCATGAATACCCTACCCGGGTAATCCTCCAGGCGGTAGTCGCCAAGCCACCCTGAATGGGTTCGCGCTGACTCGTCAAGCGGAATGCCAACACCGACAGGTATGTCAGTTCGGCCTGCAACCTCAAGCAACTTCGCTACAAGACTCGCAGAATAATAGGTATCCCCCGTATCGGAGACAATGAGCTTAACGTCAACCTCGGGGCAGCGCAGAAGGAAGGCAAGTGCCCAAACATCATCAACATCGAAGCCGATATCGGTATCAAGTATTACGGGTATAGGCACAGGACGTTACTCCTTACTGTTGAACCGTCAGTATACGAAACAGAAACACCAGGACCAACAAACTTGAAACGAACCGAGCGCTAAAGAGAAACACCTTTGGCCAGAGGATAATGGTGATAACGTTTAGTTAAAGAAACGGCCAATCTTGGTAAAGAATACTGAATCACCTTCGTTCGTGCGTCCCAAACCAATCAGCACGGGACCGAGGGGGGAATCAACTCCAAGAAAAAAGCTGCCGCCAAAAAGTGAACTCTTTGAACTGATATCGTCTCTGTCTGCCCAGGCGCCGCCGTACTCTGCGCTTCCCCCGATGTAGGCAGGGAGTATCTTGAAACGATCGAATTTTCGATAATAGAACGCCGTGACCAGACCTGCATATTCCCCGGAAAGCTGATTGACCTGCAGGCCTGACATGTTGAGGAAGCCTCCCAGCAGGAATCGTCGTGAAAAAGATGCGGTCCCATCTTCAGTGCCCCCAACGCTTGTCAGGACGCCAAGCGTGTGTTTGTTGCCGAACGTTGTAACAATGCCTGATCGAAGTCGCCATTGCCTATAGGCTTCATCGGCCCCCATTGAGTCAAGTGCTTGGTAGTAAGAGAGGTTAAGCAGAGCCCCCCGAGACGGGAAATCGATATCATCAATGGAGTCGTACCTAAAAGTGGCTATAGCGCCACCATCGTCAAAATCGGACTCTGGGAGGTTAGGGTCGCCGATTGCCACTCTAACTTCTCCGCTGCGTCGATTGACACCTAAAGAAAAGACAGCGTTTGCACCGAACTCTTTACCTACAACCAATTGAAATTCTGATTGCCGCAGCTCATATTGGGCGGTTTCATCATCACCGGAAAACACGCCAACATTGGTCCTTTCTATCGAAAAAGACGGTTGAACAAAGTAACTAAGATCCAAGCCGAGTGGTTGATGTAGATAGCTAAATAACTTTGGTTCTTGTCCAACCTGAAGCAGAGTCGTCCATTCACCAGCCCACTGATTCATCTCGGAGCGCGAATAACCAAGAACTATATTGGTGGCAGTGTCACCAGAAAGGTCGCCTTCCATATCAAGGCCAAAATGGAGGTAATTCGGGCCCCAGGATTTAGGTGTTGCGTACACCATTACGCCCACGCCATCCTCATATTGGGCCAAGTCGTAACCGACTTTTTCAAAAGCACCTAGTCCATGAATTTGGCCGATATCGTGTTCGAGTTGGTCAAGGTTAAGAGGGTCACCCTTGTTAACATTCAACCGCTTTGCCACTACATTGTCATTAATCGATGATTCGTTTCTTAGAGCAATGCTCTTGACCGTTCTATCCCCAGTAGAAATTTGATTGAGGCCTGCTAGATACATTTCGTAGTCTGATGAACTTAGAGACAGTGTTTGTAGGCGCTCTGCTATCATCCTGGCTGCGTGCTCACCTTTAGGAATCGCCTCGGCCGACCTGTCGAATTGAGCCGAGGTAATATCGCCGAGATCGGGTGAAATGAGGATGTCGGTTTCCTTCAGGCTATCAAGACTTGCGATAACATTTCTGCCAGTCAATATCCGCGTGAGTTGATTGGTGACCGTTAGGATGTTGCCAATTTCATCTCGGTTTCTGAGAGGCGCGCCGATATCGACGACAATCAATATATCCGCGCCCATCCCCCTTGCAACGCTAACAGGGAGGTTGTTGACAATACCTCCATCGACCAGAAGATGCTCATCGATTTCAATAGCAGCGAAGATGCTGGGTACCGACATTGACGCCCGCATGGCCCTGCCCAGGTTGCCTTGCTTCAAGATCACCTCGCTACCATCAACAATGTCGGTGGCAACGGCACGAAATGGGATCGCGAGATGGTCGAACTCATTGATGTGAGCAACGTGTGTGGTGAGGCGCTGAAGGGCTAATTCAATCTTTTGTCCCTGAATGGCGCCCGGAGGTAATTTCAGCTGACCGCCTTCGAACCCAGGCGAAATGCCGATAGAAAAAAGATCTTCCTGAAACTTCTTGTTTGGTGATAATTCGACTCGAGTCTGATCATCAGCCAGAACATCTTCCCAATCCAACTCAGCAAGAATTTGCTCTATTTGGGCAGGTGAAAGCCCGGAAGCATATAGACCGCCAACGATGGAGCCCATGCTGGTTCCTGCAATGACGTCAATCGGTATACGAAGCTCCTCGAGGACCTTAAGCACGCCTACGTGGGCGGCCCCTCTAGCGCCACCACCAGATAGGACCAGACCTACTTTCTGTCGTTCTGCGCCATAAAGCGGTGCGGCGGTCAGTAGAATGGAAAGTAGCAGCAAGCGACAAAGTTGGGAGGTCATATTAACTAGCCAGAACAGTGAGTGGTTTGTGCACAAAATACACGAAGTGATGTAGGAATTCTAAGTCTCTTGGCGCTGGGCGTTTCTTAAAAAATATATCGTTGTAGATTCAATGGTATTATCCTTGGTGACATCTACTAGACCTTGAGGAACTTGAATATGGTAAGAGCAATACAACAATTGATCATACTGATGATGCTGGCGCCCGGCATTAGCTATGCAGCGGAATCTTATGAATCCAGTTTTATCGAGAATCTACCGACCCTGACCAAGAGCGACGACGATGCTGGTTTACTTGAATGGACTAAGCCGGAGGTCAATATTGCGGCTTATGACAAATTGCTTGTATCTCAGCCTCACATTATTTTGAGCGCCGACAATAAATATAAAGGTCTGCAACCTGACCAGATGGTTCTGCTTGCCGATAGGTTGGCCGCCTCGTTCATGAACCGGTTGGGTGACGCACTTGAAATTGTAGATGCACCCTCTGAAGGGACGGTGCTGATGAACATGGCCGTTACCGAAGTATTGCTGAAGAAGAAGCGCGGTTTGTTAAGTTATACGCCGGTTGGTGCAGTGGCGCATGCAGCAACATCAAACTCAACAGTTAAAGATCTTGAGGGGCTTGCTCAAAAAGTGCAGCTGCAGGGTGCGAACCTTGAGATTGAACTGGTGGATGCTACGACAGGTGAGTTGCTTGCTATTCGGATTCTGAAATTTGGTGGTGGCGACAAAATGAAAGGTAGCGAAACATGGGATATGGTACGCCAAGAGATCGGTGAATTGGTGGAAAGATTCTATACGAATTACACGGCAGCGTTAGGTGCATCCACATAGTTAGTTCTTCCGTATTTATTAGCGAGCCTGCTATCAGGCTCGCTAACCTGCAGCATCTGGATTTCTCGTCCCAACTGTATTTTTCCAATAGTACAAAAGCATCCTCTATGGTAATTAGGTCATAGGAAGGTAGGCGATGCCGGTTGTCTAATTTGGACGGTCTATGTCAGCACACTCACCGGCAGTTGCAGCCGTTAACAACGATTATAATTGGGGTGAGCTGCACATGGAGTATCGCTATATCCATTATGACTTTGATTCCAGTTTAGGCCTGTTGAGTGAACTCGATGTCGATGGACTCTGTGTTGGGGCGGGCTTGAGTTTCTAATCGTCTGGCCCCTGAGTTTTAGAAGAGATGGCCGGTTCTCGGGTCTTCCCGTCATATTGATGGAAATTGCCACCGAGTGGCACCGGGGATGACAACATTATATATGTAAGCTCGCTTATGTATTTTCCTATTCGCGTTTTGTTGCCTTGTGATGAGAGTATTCGACACGTAGGCTTCGTGTAATAGCAAATCCCTACGGAATTCTGAAGAGTAAGTTTGGATGGCGCACCGACAATATGAGTAATTCAGAAAAACGTGAGGATGCTGGTCTTCTAACATTCAGGCAGCAACTGTTGTTTGTTATAGGCTTCCCAGGCTGGGTCATTACAGGCTCCATCGTTTCTTCCATTGGCATCTATTTTTATTTGCCACCTGAGGGTGCGGGGCTGCAGGTACTGGTGAGTGAGGAGGTTTTTTTCGGCGTGCTAACGGCCTATGGCCTGGCCAGGTTGATTGGCGGTATTGTGGACTCGTTGGCAGACCCATTCGTTGGCCACTACTCTGATCGGTCCAGGTCCCGTTGGGGTAGAAGGCGGATATTTTTGATCGTGGGAATCGTCCCCATGGTGTTTATTCCGGCTGCGCTGTTTTTTCCACCCGGTGAACCGCAAAGTTTTGACACCTTTTTGTTTTTGACGATTGCGCTCGCAATGTACTACATCTTTTTCACCGTATATGTTGCGCCGTACCTTGCTTTGGTCCCTGAGATAGCAAAAACAGAGAAAGATCGCGTTGAGCTTTCACGATTGCGATCGATGGTGGGTGGCCCCATTATTATGGCTTATGGAGTCCTGTGGCTTGCGGGCATCGACTTTTTCAAAGGCCAGGGTATGGACGCAACTAGCGCCATTCAGTGGGTCGTGATTCTGTCCTGCGTGTTTTCTTTTATCTGTTGTATCTGCCCCATCCTCGCAGTAGATGACTCTAAGTTCGAATCGGTGCCGTCTGAACTGGATATGCGTTCAGCTCTGCTGACCACAATGAGTAATCGACCATTCATGATCTATCTCTTTGCCCAGATTGTCTTTGTCCTGGGCTCAAGTATGAGCGGCCCGGCCATCCCATATATCGCGAGAGTTATCCTGGGGAGGGATGAGGGTTTTGCGGCGGAACTTGGGCTGGCGATGCTACCGGGTATTCTGATCGGGTTCGCGGTGATCCATTTGGTCGTGGCAAAAATTGGGACTAAACGTTCGCTGATCCTGACGATTTTCATCCTGGGCATAACGATGATCCCTTATGGGTTGTTAACGCCAAGTACACCGGGCGGGCCGGGTGATACATTGAACCTGGTTGTTATTGTCGGGTTGACGGCGATTAAGGGGCTAGCGATCGCCGGCATTATGATCTTGCCAACTGTCATCCTGGGTCAACTCATCGACCTTGATGAATCAAACACGGGTGCCAACCGTGCGGCGATGTATTACGGCGTTCAGGGTTTATTCACCAAATGGGTTTATGCGGCTTCAGCAGCGATCCTCAGCTTTCTTTTGGCCGCCTATGGGCGAAGCGCTGCCGAACCACTAGGCGTGCTGTTAATAGGTCCGGTTGCCGGTGGTTTGTGTCTGGTGGGCGCGATTCTGTATGCGTTCTATCCAGAGGAAGAAATCCGGCGTCGGGTGGATCAACTGGACCGGTCGCAGGTTTAAGGCTCTCGACAGGGTGCTAGAGCAAGACCATCTCTTGTCCTGTTTCGTGGATCTCCGCTAACAATAGAAGAACGGGAAGTCGCTTGATTATCTACCTAACGGTAGGTAGGTTTGATCCGCCAGCATCCAACAAGAGAAAATTAATGAATAACCGCGCCAGTCTTGCATCCCTACTCACCAGGCTGCTCGTGACAGCATTGTTTTCCTTGTCCAGTGCCTTTACTGCGAATGCTGAAAAAGTCGTCGATGTTCAGAATGATGTAATGGACGTCACGCTGTTTCGCGGCGCCGCTAACAATTCCTGGTTCGAGGTGTATTTTAATGCGCTACCTGCGGCAGGTGCTGAGCATGTGGAGATGCAGACCCATAGCGTTGATCTCAGACCTGAACGTGACGTAACGCTACACGTCGAAGTTTATAACCCTAACGGCACTATTCCATTAATTGTGACACCGGGCGGTAACGGCGACACCCGGGGCTTCGGTGGCTTTGCGCGGAATGTCGCAGCGGCCGCACCTGAGCTAAGAGTGATCATTTATGATCGGCGTAATTTGGGTCTTTCAGAAGTCACCTTCGGCAGCGAACCACAAATGGTTGAGGAGGGAGAAGACCTGCATGTTTTGATAGAGCGCTTAGGCGTTGCTCCAGTGATGCTTTATGGTATGTCTTCTGGCGCTCGCTCCAACTTGATAGTCGCTTCGCGCTACCCCGAAGACATTGCTGCTTTGGTGATTGCGCCGCTCACCGGAGGGCCACTTGCCGCTACGCGGTTGTCTGAGGAGTACTTTTACAAGTACTTGCACGATCAAAAGTTGACTACAACGAAGCATATTAGCAGGGAGCAAATAACAACCATGCAGGCATTGGCGGAAACGCCACTCTGGAGCGCCTATTTGGAGCGTAATACACCCGAGAGGCAGCAGCGTTTCTTTAATGCAACTATTGACGACTTTCTGGCAGCAATGAAAACGTCCGGGGATCACCTGCGGGCGTCGATGAACCAGACCGCGCTTGGTATGACAGATAAAGAACTGGCCGAACTGCAAATCCCCGCGACGCTTCTCCTGCACCACACCGCATACACGGACTATTTACATCCGGTGACGAATACAAGAGCTGCGACCACATTGATTCACAATTCCTCCTTTAAGTTTGCACCAAACCTTCCGGAAATACTGGACGCTCTCTTGCCTTTTGTTAATCAGCACGCGCCGACTTCAGAACCCTGATGGATACCGCGACTAAAATTCTAGATGTAGGTCAAGCACTGATTCAGACCAGAGGCTATACGGCGATGAGCTTTCAAGACATCGCCGTACAGGTGGGTATAAAAAAGCCCAGCGTCATCCACCATTTCCCTGGCAAAGCTGCCGTGGGTGCTGCCATTGTCCACAGATATAGAGACACCTTTGCATCACAACTCGAAGCGATCGAGAGAGATCCACATAAAACCGCCTGGGATGCTCTGGAATTTTATTTTTCACCGTACCTGCATTTTGCAGAGACACCGAATAAGGTTTGTTTGTGTGGCGCGCTGGCGGCAGAAATAACGGTTCTGCCAGAGGAAATGCGTCTGGAAGTTAAGCAATTCATGGAAGAGCACCAGCGTTGGCTTGAAGGCATTTTGCGAAATGGGCGCAGCCGCGGGGAGCTGACATTCAACGAAACCCCTGTTCGCCTTTCCCGCCTGTTGTTTAATGCGCTCCAAGGCACGTTGCTGGTGAAGCGCTCAACGGATGATCTCAGCCAGCTAGAAGATGTGATCAAAGTCATCAAGCGCATGTTGAAATAATCAGTCTTTGAACAGGATGCTAGAACGCCACTCATGATGCTCGACAATACGGCCCCCGGATTGCCGAATATCGGTATTGATGTGTTTTGTGGATTTTTATACTTTTTTGTTTCCGATACCTTACTTTTGTTGGATGATGTCATCCGACAACAAGGAAATCATATGCCAATAGCAATCGAAAACACCTGCCTACTCATTGGGCGATTCTTACTCGGCCTATATTTTATCTTGCCGGGTATCAGCAAAATCACAGGTTATGAAGGCACCGTCGCCTATATGGAGGCACACAATGTGCCGATGATTTCGGCGTTACTACCGCTGACGATTGTGATGCAGCTCGCCCTTGGGGCGGCGCTTATTGTCGGATTTAGAGGCAAGCCTGCCGCGTTTTTCTTAGCAGGTCTGACGCTCGTCATCAGCCTCTATATGCACAATTTCTGGGATTTTTCCGAGGGTATGGAACGCAACCATGAAACCCAGAACTTCTTTAAAAATATGGGTATCACGGCTGGCCTCTTGATGGTCGCCGCCCTGGGAACCGGTAGATTCAGTATTGATATATATCTTGCGAAACGTGCGGCTGGTGCCTAACCGTGTTGAACAAATCGGGCGCACGTTTCGGGGATCTACCGTGTCGACCCTTTCTGGCGTAATCCCGATTACTCCAAGGCAACGAGTTCGTCCACTTCAATCCGACGTCCCACTTCAGTGTCATATCGAAACATTCCTCTAACCGTGACCGTTTGACTGACCAGTGGCGCAAGATTGATTGCCCCCTCAAGTGCCACACGATCTAACGCGTCGTTCTCTATCCAATAGTGCCTGGGCATATCGAATGTGCGAAGGGTTCCGCTGACCATGACTAGCCTTCCATCGAAGTCTTTCTGAACTTCACTCAATGCAGACAGTGTCGTCTTTACCGGCGCAGACTCGCCGCATCCCGCTAGAAGTAACGTTGTGGCAAACGCCTGCAATAATTTGATTCGCATCTTTTCAGTTTACCTAACTCACTCACTCCTAACTATGTTTCGATGATTTCCCAACCTGAAGCAAAGTGGCTGCTTCCTGCTTGAATTAGGACATAAATGAGTTCGCTTTAAATTTGGAAGGCTTGCAGCCTAAAGAAGATGAACCGCCCAGAGAGATTCAACCGGGCCACGCTGGCTCCCGACACGCAGTCCGAAGGGCTGCTGTGTATCGGAGTTGGCTATCAGGTATTGGCGGGTTTTTCGGTAGATTGTAGATCGCCTCTCGCCATTTTCAAAAATGAAATTGGCTGCCGGCCGTCACGCTTTGCTTTACAAAACGCGCCGTAAATGGCCCGCCCAGAGAGATTCAACCGGGCCACGCTGGCTCCCGACACGCAGTCCGAAGGGCTGCTGTGTATCGGTGTTGGCTATCAGGTATTGGCGGGTTTTTCGGTAGATCGTAGATCGCCTCTCGCCATTTTCAAAAATGAAATTGGCTGCCGGCCGTCACGCTTTGCTTTACAAAACGCGCCGTAAATGGCCCGCCCAGAGAGATTCGAACTCCCGACACCCAGGTTCGAAGCCTGGTGCTCTATCCAGCTGAGCTATGGGCGGATAGATTTCAACTACAACTAATTCCCTGCTGCTCTTCGAGCCAGGGTTCGAAGTCCGCGCGCGGCCCGCTGGATACTATCCAGCTGAGCTATAGGCGGCTCGACGAGCGGCGATTATAGTGAAAAGCAGCAGCAGTGACTACTCCGGGTTTTAATTTAGTTGGTATTGCTTTGCGACTGCCTCTTCTTCTATCTCGGGGGTTGGTCGCTGGTTTTCTCTTCCCTGGTCCTGGGCTCTCGAATAATTGGCCGTCGTTCCATAAGTACCCTGATCAGGGTACTTATGCCGCAGTAAGTTAGGCGGGCAATTATATTCGTCTGGCCCTACCACTATAGGTCCGTATTTACGGTCGAATTCGATATATAATCGGTCAATCAAAAATATTTGCAGCAGATGCTGCAGTTAAACTTAACGCAGAGATCTAATGACACTCGAAGCTGACGTAGACATTGACGCCACAGGCCTTCGCTGCCCTGAACCTCTTATGGTGGTCCGTAATAAACTGATGGATATGTCGTCGGGTCAGATCATTAAGGTCACTGCAACCGACCCTTCAACCTCCTGGGATTTCCCGAACTTCTGCAAGTTCCTCAGCCATGAAATGGTTCATCAGGAAAACGAGGGTGATATCTACCTTTACTGGATAAAGAAGGGGTAGGCCATCAGGTCATGTCAGTAACCGTTCACCATTATTTTGCCTATGGCAGCAATATGAATCCTGACAGGGTACGGCAGCGCAAAATGTCGTTCGAGTCCGCAGATTCGGGCCAACTTTTCGACTATTCGCTCAGATTCAATAAGCGGTCTCTGAAGTATCCTGGCGCCGCTGCGGCTAATGTAATGGCAGTGTCCAAGGGGGTCACCGAAGGGGTGGTTTATCGGCTGGTTGACCCAACGCAGATTGAAATGATGGATCCCTACGAAGGTTATCCCGTCCTGTATAACCGAACCGCCCTACCGATTGTGACCAGGGCAGGTGTTGTTGATGCGTGGGTATACATTGCCAATGAAGATCATGTCACTGAAGGGCTGGCACCGGCACGGTGGTATTTAAACCACTTGCTGGCGGGCAGGGATTATCTTTCAGTGCCGTATTTCGAATCTCTTTGTCAAACAAGATGTTTGCATGATTCAGACATCGAGTCTGTTTGATGCTTACTGAGCAGATTTGTGAAACTTTTAACCGATGCTTCGCACAGTCTCACACGAAGCTGGTGGGTGGAGCGCCTGAGCCCCTTTATGAACCGGGTACGCGGGAAGCCCGTGTTTATTTTCGTGAGGATTATGCGTCAAGCGCACTGCACGAAATAGCTCACTGGTGTATTGCCGGCGCCGAGCGTCGCCAGCGACCTGATTATGGTTATTGGTACAGCGACACGCGAGACGTAAAGCAGCAACGCACGTTTGAAGCGGTCGAAATAAAACCGCAGGCGCTGGAGTGGATTTTTAGTGTGGCGGCGGGTATCGACTTTCGGGTCAGCTGCGATAATTTTGATGAAAGCACACTCGACATAAGTGGTTTCAGCGCTGGGGTGCATGCCGCAGTCATTACCTGGCTGGATGGCTTGCCGCCCCGTGCAGAGCGATTCATTCACGCACTTGTTGCGCAAACAGGCAATCAACAGGCGCTGACAAGTGACACCTACAGGAAGCCGCCAAAATGAGTGATGCCACCAGTAATGTTATCCCTGATAGCTACAGTACAGATCCCGGATTTGATCCTGCAGAGGATCATACAGGCCCCTTTTACTACTGCGAGACTTCTGAGGGTTTCGACTGCCTGTTTCTACCCAAGGCTAAGAACTGTAACGTTAACGGGCTGGTTCACGGTGGCGTGCTGATGACATTTGCAGACTTTTCACTGTGTATGGCGGCAACCAATCATTACCGGGAAGAGAGCTGTTCAACGATCAGCTTTAGTTCGGATTTTGTATCAGCCGCATCCACAGGAGAGTTGATTCGTTGCCTACCCAAAGTTGTTAGAAAGACAGGTTCGCTGGTGTTTGTTAGTGGTGAGCTAGAGAGTAATGGTGACGTGGTGATGACCTTCAGTGCGGTAGTAAAAAGGTTGCGTGAGCGATGACAGAACCCTTATACCTGGTCGACGCTTCTATCTACATTTTCAGGGCTTACTTTTCCATTCCCGATACCTTTGTTGATCACAGCGGAGAATCGGTTAATGCCGTGTATGGCTACACCAATTTTTTGCTCGAGTTGCTAGAGAAGCGGCCGCAATATATATCCTTTGCGTTCGATGAAAGCCTGAACACATGCTATCGGAATGACATCTATCCGGAGTACAAGGCCAATCGCGATCTTCCCGACGAGAATCTTAAATTCCAGCTCGAGAAGTGCCAGGAAATTACCCGTTTGCTCGGCGTACATCATCTGAGTCTGAAGCGCTACGAGGCGGATGACATCATCGGTACGTTGCATACAATGTTTGCTGCAGACAGGCCAGTCATCATTGTCACCCGAGACAAGGACCTGGGCCAGCTACTTGGGGCTGATGACGTACTATGGGACTTTGCAGCAGATCTGCGCACTGGCCCTGCTGAGGTGAAGAATAAATTCGGTGTGCATGCTCATCAGATAGCCGATTATCTTGCGCTGGCGGGAGATTCTGTCGATAACATACCAGGAGCGCCGGGTATTGGCGCTAAATCAGCGGCAAAGATTCTGGCTCACTTCGGGGATATTGATTCTTTGTACCGCTCCATCGATGAAATAGAAAACATCGGGCTTCGCGGTGCCGGCAAAGTGAAACAGACTTTGCTGGATTGTGAGCACAGGGTTCGAATGTTTCAGGAAATTACCAGGATTAAGTGTGACATTGATATGGAGGTGTCACTGAAGGACCTTGAGCCTTCTCCGCCAAGCGCGAACGAACTTGAATCTTTCTGTGAGGCGATGAATTTCGGCAAACGTGTCCGCGAAAGGTTGGCAGCCATTGGGCAAACGATGTTATCGCAGCACTCGTGACCGACCGGAAGATGAAGGTTGGCCTGCTGCTGAACCCCAAAGCGGGTGTGGGTGGGCCGGTAGGCCTGAAGGGCAGTGACGGTGTTTATGGCGAAGCAATGTTGCTTGGTGGACAAAGTAAGGTCGCTGACCGGGTAGAGGCTTGCCTTGAACGTATTACTCACGATGGCATCGAATGGTTCACCGTGCCAGGTGAGATGGGCGGGGACAGCCTTGGCCGTCTGGGTATCACCTGTCGTCTGGTTGGTGGTTTGATAGGCGTTGACACATCGGCCGAAGACACTCGTCAGGGCGTTCGTTCGTTATGTGAACAAGGCGTTGACCTACTGCTGTTCGCGGGCGGTGACGGTACAGCAAGGGATGTTGCCGACAGCATTGCGAATGTGGCGGCGGTGCTAGGTATTCCCTGTGGCGTGAAGATGCACTCCGGTGTCTTTGCGACCACGCCCGTTACGGCGGCAACACTCGTCAATAAAATGCTCGCGGGGGAAATCCTGTCAGTCGTGCAATCCGAAGTGCGGGATATCGACGAGAATTCGTTCCGTGAAGGTATTGTGAAAACCCGGTTCTATGGTGAGTTACCGGTGCCCGATGATCTTCAGTACGTTCAGCAGACCAAAGTGGGGGGTAAGGAAGTTGATGCGTTGGTCGTTCAAGATATTGCAGCTTACTTCATTGAAAACATGGTTCCAGATGCGCTTTACCTGATGGGCTCCGGATCTACGGTTGCGACACTAATGGACTCCCTGGGTCTTGAATCCACCCTATTGGGCATCGATGTAGTTAGCAATGGTGAATTACTGGCGGCTGATGTCTCGGAGAATCAAATTATGGCATGGGTAGAAGGGGCGCCCTTGGCAAAAATTGTCGTCACGGCCATTGGCGGACAAGGTCATGTCTTCGGTCGGGGAAATCAGCAGCTCAGTGCTAGAGTCATTCGACGGGTTGGGGTTCGCAACGTGGAGATTGTCGCGACCAAGTCAAAACTGGTCAGGCTTGAACGTCGTCCGCTGCTGGCAGATACCGGAGACGTAGCCCTGGATGAGGCAATGGCTGGAATGAAATCTGTTCTCGTCGGTTATGATGACTGGGTTTTGTATCAGGTCGCGTAGTTAGTCAGGAAGGTTAGGTCCGTGCGACAATTCGGCCAGGATCAGCCATAGCAGTTAACAAACGAAATTAAGGAACGAAGATGAAGCGATTACTTGTGGTTTGCATGCTAATGATAACAACGGCGTGTGCGCCGGATGAGTCGAAAGAACAAAAAATACCTGATGAATCCTCCTCAACCGGAGGCGAGCAGACCGCGCCTGCTGCTATACCAAGCGCTAAGACAAGTGCTATGGAAAGTGCTACGGAAAGTGCTACGGAAAGTGCTACGGAAAGTGCTAGTGATAATGATGCATCAATGGATGAAACTGTTGGAATTAATATCGATAAGTCCGATCCTGATTGGAAATCAAAACTTCAGTTGCCCGAGCTAATGAGCTTCGAACCCGGCCAGGAAATCATCTGGAAGCTTGAAACCAATGTGGGTGTCATGAGGTTCAAACTCTTCCCTGACATCGCGCCGATGCATGTAACGAGCACTGTTTACCTGACGGAACTTGGTTTTTACGATGACGTGATCTTCCATCGCGTTATTACTGGCTTTATGGCCCAGGGTGGCGATCCGCTGGGTATTGGTCAAGGTGGCCCCGGATACCAATACGATGGTGAGTTTTCGCCGCAAGCCCGCCATGACCGTCCGGGTCTGTTGAGTATGGCTAACCGCGGTCCAGGAACTGACGGCAGTCAGTTTTTTATTACCTTCGTTCCCACGCCATGGCTTGACGGCAAACACACTATCTTTGGCGAAATTGTCTCGGGTAAAGAGACGATTGCAGAATTGGAAATGCGCGGCAGCCGATCCGGAAAAACCAGCGAGCGACTGTTGATAGTCCGGGCTTCTATTGAAGATGCGATGTAATTTGCAACGTCATCACAAACGGCTGTAGTCCCATTCGCGGATATCCCGATACAGAAGTGTAGCCCCCTAGCTATGCAGGATATGCCTGACTACTTTGGCGATCGCGATTGAATCGCCACTTCGAAGTGCGTGTCGTAGTTGGTTGATCACCAGCATGTGGTCTTCAATAACAGAGGGCGATGAACCCGTGTCTTGCGTTTGAACACTGCTGATTAAATCAGTTTCTTCTGTCTGGTCAATCGTTGTCTGATAGATAGGTTCAGATACCTGCGTTAGCTTCAGGAATGCTTTGTGCGTTAGCACTGCCTGATCGACGCCGTCCTGCCTGATTGTGTCCATGTACCTGATGTATTGCTCGTCTGCGAGCCACAGCATTGCGAAAAAACCGGCAGTGTAGTCTGGGCTGTGCAGACCATATTCGTCCGGGTCATCCACCCCGGCGACATCATCCACGTACAGAGGCGATTTCGACGGAAAGGCCGCATACAGGATACTCAGTATCCTGGCGATGTGTTTATAGAAATTTTCAATGTTGATGTCAGCCATTCAGGGCTCAATAAGTAAGCTGAACCGCCATTATAGCGGCACTACAGAGAAATGGGTGACCTTGTCAAAGCTCTAGTCAAGGCTCTGGGCTCGTTTCAGTGCCTCCCGGCTGTAACAGCGTTCCGTCCAGTTTTTGATGTTCGGGTAGGCGGATAGATCAAACTCGATCATCTGCATGAGTAGCATCACGCCAGAAACGTTCAGGTCGGCGACGGTAAAAGAGTCGCCCAGCAGGTATTCCTGGCCAGCAAGGTGTTCGTTGAGAACGGCCAGAGGACGCTTCAGGTTGTCGGTCGCGCTATCGATTGTAGACTGGTCAATGTTATCCCGGTTGAAAAATTTTTGAATCACGATCTGCATCTGTTGTGGCTCGATTTCGCTGATCGCCCAGACACTCCATTGAATGGCTTTAGCCTGTTCACCGTCAGACACCGGATAGAGAGCCGGTGCATACTTTTTGGTCAGGTACAGGTTAATGGCCATGGATTCGAACAGGGTGACTTCGCCATCCACCAGGGCTGGAATACGGCCATTGGGATTGATAGCGAGGTAGTCGTTAGTTTTGGAGTCATTAAAAAAATGAGTCGCAACGTGTGTATACTCAATCCCGACTTCTTCGATGGCCCAAATTGAACGGATGGCCCTTGAGCCCGATACTCCATAAATTGTCGTCGTCATAAAACCTAATCTCGTTAATAATTACCCAGTAGTATAGCGTGCTATGGCCAAACTTTACTTTTACTACTCTTCGATGAATGCAGGCAAATCTACGGCATTGTTGCAAGCCAGCTACAACTATCGAGAGCGCGGGATGAACACGATCGTGCTGGCACCATCTCTTGACGACCGATACGGGCAGGGTGTGGTCACATCGCGAATCGGTTTGCAGTCCAAAGCAGTCTCGATACGACCCGATGAGGATTTGTTTGCCAGGGTAAGTTCGCTGACGAGTGAAAAACCACTTCATTGTGTATTGATCGACGAGGCCCAGTTCCTTTCTAAACAGCAGGTTTTGCAGGTTGGCCGGATCAGTGATCATCTGGACATTCCTGTACTTGCCTATGGATTACGGACTGATTTTAGTGGGGAACCCTTCGAGGGGAGTAAGTATCTTCTGGCGATCGCAGACAACCTGAAAGAAATTAAGGCGATTTGTCATTGCGGCAATAAAGCAACGATGGTGATTCGCCGGGACCCGGACGGGAATATTATTACCTCCGGGGAAAGCGTAGAGATCGGAGGCAATGACAAATACATTTCTATGTGTCGCAAGCATTTTTACGAAGCTTTTGGTGCGCCTAAGTAACGCACGCAGCATTGCCGGGGATAGCGACCGGTAAAGCACGGGTCGAATATATCGGTGTCTCACGCTATTAACTTGTCTGACGAGATTTAATTCGACCGCACCTGTCTTCCAATCGGTGCGGTCTCATTGGCGTTGACGCGGTTTGTAGGGAGCGCTATGTGGCTTCGATTAATGTAAACCGTCGGCGCCAGATGCCACGTATGGCGAGGTAGATCAGCAGACCGAGCGGTCCGGCGATCAGGGTAAGAGCAAGCGGTATGACGATCGCCAGGTGATGAATACTTTCTCGCTTTGCATCTCGTACCAGCCAGGCACCGACAAAGAGGTCGAAGATCAAATAATGGCTCCAGGCACCAACCAGGGTGTCAGGGTTTGAGAATGCGATCAGTAAACCCTCTAGATTACTCATGCCAGCGCCCTCGGGACCCCCTCCTATGATGGAAGTGAACAGATAGAAAGTGTAAACAGCGCCCAGTAGTACCGGAACCAACCCGGAATGAACAACGAGGTTGGTCGCCCGAGCATGAGGTGCGATTAGCAATAAAAGCCAGAAGGGGAGAACCGCAGCGTTAATAAGCGTGTAAACAGTATCGGCCGGCATGAAAGAGTCCTTGGTAACGGTCGTGAATGAAGGCTTGCTATATTGCCGGTACAACGTGTTGTTTGGAAATCTAATTTCATTGTTCAATGAGTGCGTTTACCAAGGACGATGAACGCGCCGGCATTGATCAATGCTGGCCAGCAAAGAAGGTGCTATGGAGGCCATCAGCCCGCTATTTTTGTCGTTTGGGCCGGTGCTTTAGTCATTGTAGACGCGCCAAAGGAGTCTCGATCTATCGGTGGTAAAACAGCGGGGGCGTATCCCTTTTAGGGAGGACAGCGACAGTCTCGTCGACTTCTCTGTAAAAAACAGCCGAGCAAAACGTTGACTCAAATTCAAACAATTGCGAGAAGTCCGGCGACGCTCGAGCAGACGAAAACTGCGCTGGTTGATCAAACCAGTATTCAACAAGGACATCCCAGCCTTCGTAGAATGCTTCCCTACGTGCAATGCCTTGGGCAGTAAACCCTTCGGCATCTGCGGCAAAAAATTTTGACATTACGTCCAGGTTTGTTCGAACGTTAACGATCATGCCTCTTAGTCCTGGCATTGTGGCTGCAAGCGTAGCGTATCGTCCTGTTAGGTAAGCCCTAAACAGCTCAGGTGCCAGTGACGCCGGCTTTTTTATAAATTGAGCCAGCTTAAACACTTTTCTTTCTGGCCGGCGTACAGGCACTGCAATGTGTTCGTCGACGTGGAACTGAAAGGGGGAGCCCGCATAGAGATGGTCGAAATCACCACCGACTTTGGCGACCATCGGGTCGGTCTCAAGCCCGTTCGGACCCGCTCGATCTCTTGCAGGACTTCGTGCGCCGACGTAGTCCTCCATGCAATCGAACATGAGTTGGCCCCAACCATCCCACTGCTCATCGAAGCCTTTGGGTTCGTTGACGGTGAGTTGCTCCGTGATATCTGTACCCAGGCTATCGGTAATCTTCCTATTTGACGCGACGTTAAGCAGGTAGCCTCGGATGTTGTTGAGGCGTCTCCCAAAGGAGTTATGGTAGCCGACATGGCCGGTACGATACTCGTCATGGGTGAGGCGCGGGTTTCTTTTTACAAAGCCGTAAATTTTTAGCATATCGATTATCGAAAGTAGTAATTGGGTGCGGGGTCTCTATTGGGCATGACAATGAGATTTTCATCAACTTCCACGTACCAGACCGAATCAAAAAATGCCGATTCGAGCATCGTCAGTTTGTCATTTAGTGTTCTTCTCGCTGATACGAAATCGTTGCAATGGTTGAAGTGAAACTCAATGGCGCCATCCCACATGGCGCAAAAACGGGCGCGATGAGCAACCCCTTCGTCGCTGAGCCCCCAGCTATCGTCGCCATAAAAACCGCGCATGGCGGCGGCCTGGTTTGAATCACGAAAATTTGCAATGCAACCGTTCAAGCCCTGCAGCTTAGAAGCTTCAGTGGCATATTCCGCCAGTACCTGTTCGTGGCTGATATTCGGGCTGTTCTTGAAAAACTGCATTAATTTGAAAGACTTACGTTCTTGCCGCTCGACGGGTTTCAGAATGTGTTCATGCATTAA
>Ga0208948_1000467_pt1 | contig 18959 bp, 11 predicted proteins | sample AOAMet11_17_M020_2_FD_188228 | JGI IMG/M metagenome (GOLD analysis project Ga0208948, IMG submission 188228) | Ammonia-oxidizing marine microbial communities from Monterey Bay, California, USA - CAN11_17_M020 (SPAdes) | ecosystem: Environmental > Aquatic > Marine > Intertidal zone | place...
TTTATTTATTTGATAAGAGTAATTATCCCTGTATAAATGAAAGGTTTGTTTTTAAAATCAAGAACTGTGATAGAGTAAGAGTAAACTCCACTATTAATTAGATTATTTTTTAATATACCATCCCATTTACCATTATCTTCATTATATATTACACCTCCCCATCTATCATATATTATCATATTATAGTTATTCCCTCCAATAACTGAAGGATAGAAATAATCGTTAATTCCATCATCATTAGGAGTGAATGATGAAGGGATATAAGTGTAACACACTGGATTAATAACCAAGTTCTCAATTACAGAATCACTACAATGATATTGATTTGTTATGAAGTATTTAATGATATATGTTCCTGTGTCAATATAAGTGTGTGAGAAATTTAATTCATCATAAATAATGGTACCATCCCCTAAATCCCAAACAGAATTTACAAAATCGCTACTATTGTCTCTAAAGAAAATAATTGCATTATTTATATCAGCTGGTTGAGAATTAAACATCAATCCAGCCACAGGAGATTCTCTAATTGTTATGATTTCATCAATTTCATTATAGCATAATGTGACAGGGTCAGTATATTGATAACTAATATTATAACTACCAGGCTCTAAATTCTCGACATCAAAATAATCAGTCATGTCATCATTAATATAGTATGTTCCTCCCTGCGGAGTAGCTTGATTAAGAGTATAAGAAGGATGACCTACACAAACATCTTCTTCATTTAAGTAGATATCCGGTAATTGTTTTACTTCTATATGAACATCATCATTAAATATTTCTGTACAACCATTATTGTCAGTGAGTGAGATAATAATTACTTCTCCACTATAGTTTGGAGTAAGAGTAATTGGAATTCCTCCTGGAATTAATAATCCATTTGTATCAATTATAAATGATTTTAATATAGAGTCTTGCAAAGACACTGTGTAAATATTAGATGTAGAGTTAGAAATATTTATTGAAAGGACAGATTCATCATACCTGCAAATAGGATTAGTAGCAACAAAGTCTAAAAAGATTTGATTTGGTTCATTTAAGGTTGCAACACTATCAAATATACATCCATTATCATCAGTTATTGTAAAGTTGTAAGTTCCCGCATATAAGGAGTTTAAACTTTGACTAGTTGATCCATTATACCATAAATATTGATAAGGAGGAGTACCTCCAATAGGGTTTAAAATTATTGACCCATCATTAGATCCATGACAACTAATATGCACATCATTTAGTATTACACTAATACCGTCAGAATATCCTACTATTAAATTAAGTATTTCAGTATGTGTACATCCTGCTGCATTTGTACTAATAACTGTATAATTCCCACTACTATTATATGACTGACCATTAATTGACCAAATATATGTAGTGTCACATACCGTAGCAATAGTTGTATTTGAAGTAGAATAATTAATTATTAAATTGAGTGTGTCATAATGGTTACAACCTGCAACATTAATATTAGAAGATACATAAGTACCACTACTATTATATAATTGACCATTATTTGGCCAAACATAAGAATCACAAGCAGTAACATTCACTGAAGCACTTGTACTATTACCCAGAGTAAGAACTAAACTATCTACATGTGTACATCCAGAAGCATTTGTAGTTGTTGATGTATAAACTCCACTTGATGTATAAGTCTGTCCATCTATATTCCAAGTATAAGAATCACATGCTGTTACAGTGATAGTATTTGATGAGTTATTGCTAATTGTTAGATTAAGAGTATCTGTATGTATACATCCTGAAGCATTTATATTTACATCTGTATAGATACCACTATTATTATATGATTGACCATTATTTGGCCAAGTATAAGAATTACAAGCCGAAACACTAATTGAAGTACTTGTACTATTATTTATTGTAAGAACTAAACTATCAACATGTGTACATCCAGCAGCATTTGTAGTTGTTGATGTATAAACTCCACTTGATGTGTAAATCTGTCCATCTATATTCCAAGTATAAGAATTACAAACCGTAACACTCACAGAAGCGCTTGTACTATTAGTCAGAGTAAGAACTAAACTATCAACATGAGTACATCCAGAAGCATTTGTACTTATTGATGTATACACTCCACTTGATGTATAAGTCTGTCCATCTATATTCCAAGTATAAGAATCACAAGCCAAAACACTCACTGAAGCACTTGTACTATTATTTATTGTAAGAACTAAACTATCAACATGTGTACATCCAGAAGAATTTGTACTTATTGATGTATACGCTCCACTTGAAGTATAAGTCTGTCCATCTATATTCCAAGTATAAGAATCACATACAGCAGTATTTATTATACTAGATGTAGAAGCACCAACAGATATATTTTGTGTTGTAGAATCGGAACATCCATTTAAACTAATATAGTTATATGTAATCATATTTACACCTATTGTATTAACATCTGGAGTAAATATATTATTTACAACTCCTGATCCTGAATAAGTACCTCCAATTGGTGATGCAAAATTTAAATTAATAGGAGTATCTCCTTCACATAATGGAGAAATTGTTGTGAAATTAACTACATTAGTTGTGTCAACGAAAATAGTAAAAGAACCAATGCTTGAACATCCATAAGAGTTTGTGATTTCTAACGCATATGTTGTAGTGGTATCTGGAGAGAAATAAGGAGAAATTAGAGTATCATTACTAATATTATAATTAGGAGTCCATAAATATGAATAATTCGTAGAATTAACCTGTGGATCTATTTGAACAGTGTCATAGTGACAAATGGAAGTGTCAGGTAGTTGTATTCCAAGAGAGTTTACTCGAAATTGCTGTAGATTATTTGCCCCTCCTGTTGCTGCTGTAAAACCCCAGTATACACTAGGGTTGTTTCCAAAAATAGTAGATATAATATTATTATTATAATTTACTAGTGTTGTCCCATCAAACACTACCCGAAAATTATTTATACTTGGATTCCAAGAAAAAATAACATTATGCCACTGACCATCTTCTATGTTTATATTTCCCGGAGGTACACCTGTTGGAGAGACTAGATTGTTCGATGAAGAGTGAACTAAATTTCCATTTTTTTGTACTGCAATATGATCATACCAAGGATCTGAATTTATTAATCCATTTTGCCATGTATCAAATTCAACACAAAAAGAGGGTGATATGCCATAGTAACCGAGGTTTCCTCCAGAAGATCCCACATTTGTACTCACCTGTTGTAATAAAAAAGCAATGCCATCTGCTCCTCCATCATTATTCCCAAAAAACAAATCAACATCAAAACTAAATGGCTGTGTTAGATCTAATGTAACACTATTCCACGCAGAACCTGATTGAGAATTAATAGCTGGAGTTAATTGATAAGTATTAGGAATAGTCTGTAAGGCATTACCATTCAAGATGAAACTTCCTGTTAATGATGGTGTCGGATTTACAATTAAAGTTGTTATACCTGAAGAGTGTGGATAATTTCCGGTTACTGTTTCCCAATTATTGTAAATATAAGCACTGTCTCCATTACAAATATTTAAGGTGTCAAATATTTGTGCATTTATATTTTGTAAGAATAGGAATAAAGATAAAATTAAAAGCAATTTACTTTTCATGAAACAAAGATAGTATATATTTTTAATAATGTAAATAATACACTAAGTATTCGTATTTAATAGAAACGGGTCAAAATAAGAAACATATCTAAATTAATACTCTCTGATTTTAGTTAGGTTTTCTTATCTTATATTTTATCTCCATATGTATATAAGTACGCTGGTTTATGGGGCACTCCTTCTTGTTTCTCACTTGTCTTTTTAATAATATTAATCTTAGATATATTCTTTCTGAAATTACGTTTGTCTAATTTTTCGTCTAACAAAATTTCATATAATTTTTGTAATTGAGAAAGTGTGAATTTAGATGGTAAGAGATTTGAAATTAATTGATGATCAATTTGATCTCTCAAATATCTAATCCCTTCATTTAATATTTCATTATGATCAAAAGCTAAGTCTTTGGAAACTTTACTTAATTCAATCCATTCTGCATCAACAGCAAATGAAGAAGCATGAGGAATATATTCTTCCATTTTAACAAGAGCAATATACCCTACCGTTACAACTCTTTCGTTTGGTTTTTTTCTATACATCTTTAACCAAGATTGATCTTTCTTTTGTTTAGTTCGATCTGGATCTCCAAATGTATAAAACTGTTTTAAGTATATCTTTTCTAAAGAAGTAAGGCTTTTTAGGATTCTTTTTCCACCTGACAATAAATCTTCTTTAGGTTTTACCAGATCTCCTGGCAAAGCAAATTGAAAATCATTTTTATCATTAATAAACTTTTTTATTAATAGTACTTTTAGTTTTTGATCTTCATCAAAACCTAAAATAACACAATCAATAGATAAATTTAATGGAGTCATATTACTTTATTTTAATGGTTAGGTATTCAGTTTGCAAATTAAAGATTAAACTTTTGAAAAAAATATTTTTCTTGAATAAATATCTATTTAACATAAAAAGGAATGTTTGCTGTAGCTATATTTTTATTACCATCACGAATATAGATAAAAAATCGGTAAGCACCTGGTTTTTTAGGAGATTTTATTGTTATTTTATGATTTGAATTTTCAACAACTTTAAAAGAAATTGGCTCTGGTGTTTTTTCAAAATCTCCACCAGATTTCTTATCTGTACTCTCAGGCATTAATTGAAACTCATACTTTAGACTATCATTATCAGGGTCAGTAACTTCATATGTAAAAACACAATCCTTGCCTCTTTTTATTTTTACGCTTTCTTTCTTATCCTTATTATTTAATAAAAAAGAATGCAGAATTGGAGCTCTATTTCTATGATTATTACCCCAACAACTATTTAGCACATCTATACTTTGAGTTGCATTTCCTTCCTTTGTAAAAAGGCCATACCATGTTGGTGTTTGTTCTTGTTTATGCCCCCATAAAAAAGCATAGCTCCCTAAACATAAGTCTACATCCTTACTAATAGACTTATATGCTATCTCTCTAAAATTCGCCTTCTCTTTACTGGTTGCCTCAACAGCAACTCCCCATGTGGTCATTGGTGACTCCCAGTGCCCATAGGGGCCCCATTCCGTTACCATATATGGTTTGTCCCATCCGTACATTCTTACTGCATCAGAAAGATGTTGTATTCCTCCATAAGTATTAACACCCAAAATATCAATACTTGGACAATAAGTTTTTATCATAAAAACTTCAGCCGGATCTATTCCTGCAGTTACTGTCATTGTTGGATGATTTTGATCTATCTCTTTTATCATCTTTGCAATGTCTTCAATTGCATCCCAGACTCTGAAATTTTTATAAAACAGATCTACTTCATTTCCAACTGCCCACATCAACAATGCAGGGTGATCTTTATATTTTAAAATATCCTGCTCAAATGCTTTTAATTGTGCAGTAACAGCATATTCATCATTATAATCAAAGCCATGTCTCTCATGTCCAACCCATAATCCAAGACAAACGCTTATTCCATTATCATATGCATCATCTAGAACTTTCTTAGCATCACCCGTACTCCATGTTCTTATTGAATTTCCTCCTATCGATTTAAGCACATCAAGATATTCTGTACCCCCAGCTCCATTAACATAATATGGATTTCCATTTCTTAATAACTGGAACCCATTATTAGTTTTAATAATCTCTGTTTTCTGTTCAGAAACAATTTGTGAGAAACAGACATTACAAATAAATACTAATATGAAAAGAGCTTTGAAATTCATTATTTAATAATTTGGATTTTCTGATATTGTATCTCGTTTTTGGATTGAATCTTTAATACATAAATGCCAGATTTAAGTTCTGAAACATCTAAAGTTAATCTGTTATTAGAAGGATTCTTACCAAGATCCTTAGATAATATTAATTCCCCTTTAATATCAAACAAATATAGAATACCCTTATTGTTCGATACTGATGAAATTTCAATTGTAATTTCATTTTTAGCTGGCTGCGGAAATACAACTATATTATTTGTTGGTTTTATATCTTGAACATTTAATGGTATAGAAGATAAATTAAAATCATCTAAGTAATAAGTATCCCAATTAACTACACTTTGATCAAGAAACAAAACAAAACGTGTAATACTCTGTGAAGCTACACTACTTAAATCAACGGAAAATTGTTCCCATTGATTATTAGATGTGAGTGCAGAATTATATGCATAAACTTCATTATTATTTGCATCCTGGAAAGACAAATAAATTGGTCTTGGAGGTCCATAAATCTTAAAGTTAAAAGATTTATTCGTACTAAGATCCAAGGCTCCGTTTCTAAAATAAGCAATTAATAAATCTTCTCCATTTCCATCAGGATTTCGTGTATATTGGCCGCTATACTTACTCGTATTAATAGTTGAATTGTCAGGATTATAAGATTGATCAAGCCATCCACTTACAAAATCAAAAGATGAACAGAAAGTAACAGAAGGACACATTCCTAAGTTCCAATTACAATCCCAATCAGCAAAATCTATTGATGGATTACTAGTAATCCCATCACACTGATTGTCAAATTCAGGACCATATAGATTGTCAAAATAATAAGTATCATTTGTATTTGTATTACCATTAAATAATAGAATAACAGAATTTAATCCAATATCTGACATAGCAGGATCAGGCTTTGAATCAAAGGTAAGTTCTATAGTTTCCCATTCATTAACAACTGTAGTTACCCCTAAATAAATACTGTGCCTACCAGTAGGATAATTAGTTGCTCCTGCAAGACTTGAATCCTCTAAAGTAATTTGTACAGGAATACCTGCTGCTGGACTAAATACGTCAATACTCATCTTTTTATTACTATTAACATAATCAGAAACATCATACATTGGACCATTGGCAACAATAACCAGAACGTCCCATAATTCACCTGCATTTCTGACATATTCAGAGCATAATTCTGAATTGTTAACAGAACTTGATGGATCTGGATTTGCAAATCTAGTTGTCATTCCTCCATGTGTAAATTCATAATACCCTATTCGATTTTGTTCAAAATCATCCCATAGGATTTGTGATGAGCAGAATAGTGGAATTGTCAAAATTAATAATGTGAAAAATTTAGTTTTCATAATTGATAGTTTTAATTGGTTAATTTAATATTGTCTAATTTTAGTTTTGTTTTATCTCCGAAAGAAAATATTATATTCTTAATTTTCTTAAAATCAAGACCTGACCTTCTTATAGGGAAATGTCTCATAGGAATTCGGATCCTCTGCCATTTATCATTCTTTGATGTGTTAATGTATTTAGATAAATCTGTATTCATCTTCTTACCATTATAATCTTCAATTGCAATTTTAATGCCTTGATATTCAACTAATTTAACATCAAACTCAAGATATACTCCTTGTATACTACTACTTAAATCAGTATATAGCCAATCATTCCAACTAATGCCAAATTCCTTCCAATTACATTCTTCTTCATTTACATCAATATCTAGATAATTACCATCATCATAACTTTCTTCTGAATTTAGAATAATATTTTTGCAATATTTTTCATTAATCCCAAAGCTAGACTTTAAATTCTCAGAAAAAATATCAATTGGTAGAACAGAGTCTTTCACTGTAAGGTTTGGATTCATTCTTTTATATTTATGAACATGTGGAATGATTCTGATATTATCTATATAAATATCAACCTTAGCATAACACTGCATCATCAATTGTTTTATATTAGTAAGGTCGATATTATGAGTTTGATAAGAAAAAGTAGATAAAGGAACAATAACTTTAGTCCAATTGTTTGTGATTTCCCCTCCATCAATACCTAAATAATTTGCCGTTGTGTAGCATTGATTAGCTCCGTAATCTTCTAAAATAAACACTATCGGAATATTATAAATTGGGGATCCATCAACTCTAGCCATAAATTCAATTGCAGCATTATCTAGAATAGTACTTATATCTTTTCCTTGCCATCCATCCCATCCAATCCCCATACCAATCCATTCACAATGTGAATCCATATCTGTTTTAATATGAAGTGAATTCTTTTTAATACTTTTCTTTTCTGAAATTTCAACTTCATTAATAGATAGTGAAATATTTACATCTTCATCTTCTATATCTAGTTGTGATTTATCTATTGTGTTTTCATTATAATTCATTGAAGCATCTAAAGATGAAAAGCTAAATGGATTACAGCGTTCTTCCTTATTTCCCCAGACCTCATCTGTACCCCCTTTACTGAAAATCTCAGTAGAAGTAAATCCATTTAAGGAATTAACATCACAAATAGCAGGAGGATTCTCATATAAAGTAATTTCTTTCATGTTTGAACATGAAAAGAAGAATATCAATATGATTAAAAACTTATACATCAATTAATTTAAAATTGGTGAACCAAAACTCCAAATTAAAAAATCTACGTCTGCTTTAGCAAAACCAGATGCTGGATTTGCAAGAAGTAAAGTCCGAACATTAGATATCTTTGATGGATTTCTAACAGCATTTCCTCCACTAGTGGCCAGAACTAATTTATCTACATCATTATAACAAAATGAAACCATTCTCCATCCATTCCAGTCTACATCAAACTCATAATCGTACCTGTCTTCAGTATTTGCATCATAATATCCATCTCCATTTTCATCCTCATAAAATTCTAGCTTAAATAATGAATTTGGCACATTAGATGCTTGAGAAATAGTGCTATCACCATTTATCATTATATTAAAATATACCTGACTTGGATTGTTTACTAGCTCATTTTGATCATACCAGTATGTTGAGTAGTAATCAACATATCCAATTAACCAATCCCAATCACATGTTCCAAACTGTTGTAAAAATTTAACACCTTGACCTGCACCACCATTTGTTAAAGCCTTAGTACATCCCGCATTAAAAAATCCAGTAAAATTAGGATTAAATCCATTTTCAAAGTCAGTAATTAATACTGTGTTTTCATTATTATATTCTTTTTCTCCTTGAATATTTAACTGTCTATAAATAGTGTCATCATACATCTCAAAAGTCAACTGAATATCACAATCTTCAGATATAAAGAAAGGTAAATGTGTAGAGCCTCCATCCCATGTAGAGTTTAATTGATTAATAGCATTTGATTTTCCGGAAATAATCTTTACAGATCCGGAATTTAATCCCTCTATTTTTATCTTCCAATCAACTTGCTTTGAGAAAGATGCTGTGAAATACATGTTGTCACCAACACTAAAATCAGCACTATCGCCAATTACATTTAAAGATTCAATAATAGTTAATTCTCCGTACATATCATTTAAATTAGGTCCTTCTATCTTATCTTTCTCACAAGAGGTGAAAAAGAAAGGTAGAGTAAGTAAAAGGAATTTTAAGTTTTTCATAATATTATAAATTCATATTAAACATAAAGATTAGTCTACCTAAAGAAAATTCATCATAGGTATTTGTTTTGTCTAAAACATTAAATTGATTGTACTGCATAGTAAAATAAATATCTTCTGTGAAATGATGTTGGATCCCAGCTATTAATATAGTCTCTTTACTATCGTAATTAATATCCTCAAAATCATTAATCTGATCATATATATCTCTTTCAGCAATAAACTCATTCCCTTCTGCATAAAACATTTTAGCTCCAGCAATTATTTTAAGATTCTTTATCAACTCATATGAAATTGATCCACTATACAAAATACTGTTAAGATTAATCTTCTCAAAATCATCACCACCTCTTTTTACAGTTTCAATATTTATACTTCCTTCAATATCAAAACTGTTTTTAAGAGACAATAATTTATCTAAAGAAAGTAAAGAATGTAAAGTAGATTTATTAAAACTTCTCTTATTAGTTGTACCTTGACCGATAATCTCTGAAAAATATTGTGTTTGAACTTTAGCACTTAGATAGTCCGTTAAATTAAAATTATCAATATCAGCTGTTAGTCCAATTCTGTTTGGAGTAGCGTTACCATAAGGAGAAATTGAACTATACATTGGATTATAGTTCATTAGTGAAGTAGATAAATTCTGATTATAGATATTTGGGTCAGACATCATATCTATTAAGCTCACTTTTCTTTGAGTATAATTATTAGAATAATAAGGATAAGTTGTAGTTGAGTTATTATAATTAATCCTTCTAGTTTGAGCTCCTGTACTTCTAAAATCAGTGTCAACATATCGGAATCCTAGATTAATCTCTCCTTTTTTACTTTTTGAGTGTATTGACGCTTCCATAAAATTACCTTTTATCTCAGGAGCTAATGAATCTCCATCCCATCCTCTTTTTGAAAACCCTCCTTCCAATAACACCTTATATGGTTTATCTTTTAATGTCCCAGAATAGGAAAGTTGAGTATTTAGAACTGGATTATAGTAAGTAACTAAGCTATTACTAGAAGATAATATTTCAAAGGTATTTACATAATGTGACCCTAAATTTAAGTTATTGCTTGACTTAATAACTGCTGAGCCTCCAATCATTAATAATTCTGGTTTTCCCATCCACTCTTGACCCCTAACTCTTGCAGCAAAACCATCAAAATCTAGCTGCTCAATAAAATTATACATATTATAAGAAAAATTAGTTTGAACTCCTTGTAATCTCCAATAATTAGACTGATAATAATTTTCATAATTTACAAAATCTCTGTAAAATCTAAAGACGGAAGGTTCATATTCTGATAATTCTTGCTCATAATTATATAAAGTAAACTTAGTTTGTTTTAAATATATATCTCCAACACTAAATGCAATCTTATTATTTACAACTCCTTTTGCAGACAATCTTCTTAATTCAACAACACTCTTATTTCCCCACATTCCTCCAAAATCATTTTTTAATCTTATTTCAGAGGCAATTTCAATGTCGTCGACTGGAGTAAAATGAAACCCTAAATCTAGAATAGTAAAACCTCCTCCATTACTTCTTGTTGATACAGTATCCGTTTCTTTTAGAGTTCCTTCTAATGCATCCCTATTATACATAACTCTAGCATTACCATCATACCAAAGTTTTGATTTAACTTGTGATTGCCCTAGTATTGGAAATAACATAAAGAAAGACAGGTAGTATAAATATATTTTTTTCATCAGAAATTAATTTTTAGTTCTAAAGTAGTTTCAGTTCCCTTAATATTGGTTGCCGAAAAATTCTTATCATAATAATGGAAGGCAGCATGCCTTAAAAATAAATATGCTGCATCATTTAATTTAATATCAAATCCAAAACCAAGAAGATCACCAAATTGATTTCTAGGTTTATAAGAAGGAATATAATCTTCAGTAACTCCCCAAGTATTGTCAGTAGGATATGGATCAGTATCATCAATATCTGTATACTTATTTCCTAAAACTCTTTCTAATCCGTATTTACAAACAAATGTTGTTGTCTTATTTAATTCATAACACAAATCGAATTGTTGATTAAAATGTCTAATAAATGCTGATGAATTTGTAACAGGCAATATACTGAAGAAATCCTGTGCTGTATTGTAATTTGTCAGAGAAAATAAATATAAATTCTTCCCAAATACTCTTGTTTTATATTTTAAATGTAAGTCTGAGGAGCAGTAGAATTTATCAAAAAGAGGTAACCCATTTGTATCAAGATATCCACTTGAAATTAATGTGCTATCATTTACATATATACTATCAGAAACACTAACATTTTCGAAAACTCCTCTATAGTATGAATTGAATTGTTTGTATGGTCCGTATCCTGAACTAAAATAGGATATCCTAGATAACATGAGTCCATTTGTATTATGACTATAAGAGAAGTTAGCATTTATTCTTTCTAGTTCAGAATAAAACCCAAATCCGCCAGAGACAAACAAATCTCCAATTTTAAATTCTGTATTTAAACTAAATCCTTCTCTATTATTAGCTAAATATCCTAAATTATTTATTGGTCCTCCAAAAGATGACATTATAGTTGCATCTGCGCCTTCTTCTACTATTGCAGAATGCACAAGCTCAACTACAGAAGTGTTTTTAAATGAGGAATTTACATTCACTGCTTCAGGAGCAATTCTAGAATATTGTAACTTAAAAGGAATCCAAGAATATTCTTTTGGTATATCTAAATTTATTACCAACATCTCCCCTGATTCTTTTTCAGTAATATGACTTTCGTAACTTCCTATTCCTCCTTCACCTGTAAATCTTAATTTTTTTAGTTTAAAGTTAAACTCTAATGATTGAATAGAAAATTTTCTGAAATTATTTTTTACTGAGTCTGTTGCTGTTATAGAAGTAAAATAATTAAGTGCAAAATTTGAGCCATTACCTATATCATTATTTATTCTTAATCCTGTACAATAATCATCTTTCCCAAAAGAAACTATCTCCCCAATATTATGTTGAGTTTTTCCTATAATAGATTGAAAAGAAAATGTAGAAGATGAAGGACCTTCAATTCCTGATCCTGTGAGAGTAACCCCTTGAAAAGCAACATTTCCAAATCGTAAATCCTGTGAAATAGATCCTTTATCGTAATATTTACTGTATCTCTCTGATACTTCTTTACTTAATGGATCATATGGAGCACGTTCAAAAAGACTATACCTTAAATATCCTTCTTCCGCCCAAACAGTAAGTTTACTTTGCCTATACCATTTTATACCTCCAGCATGTACTCCAAATTTTCCATAATCAGAGTTAATTGTTGAGTATAAATTTGTCCCAAGATACATTGCTACGCTATTATTATCAAAGGTTCCATTAAAAGGACTATTTAACATTAAGTCAGTACCAATGTTAACGTTCTTATTTGCTTTTCCAGAAATTGAGAGCATCATCATTGGCTCACGATATCCAGTACCTATACCAATTGTTGTAGATTGGGGATATTCTCCAGAATAATAAGTAGGAACATCCAAATCATACATCTCTTGAAAATTACGTATATATCCTAAAAATCTAAAATAGCCACCCATCCTTATATTTGAAATTGGATCTTTAATAGTAATTGGTGTACTCTGGAAGTTAGTACTACTAGAATCGATTTGTGAAAAAGAGAGAAAAGGAACAGATATAATGAAAAATATCATTAAGAAAATTACTTTATACATTCCTAATGAACCCATTATTTTTCAAAATTAAAGTCTTTGGAAAGACTATTAATTATTAAACTAAATTTTCCTTCCTCTACTATCCATTTATTTTCCTTACCATAAAATTTTAAATCATCAATACCAATAGTAAATTCAATAGTTCTTTTTTCTGATGGTTCTAATTCAATCTTTGTAAATCTTTTTAACTTTTTTAGTGAAGGAGAAATGCTTGCAAAATGATCTCTAACATATAACTGTACAACTTCTTTGCCTTTCATTTTACCAGTATTTGTTACATCTACTGAAACTAATAATTCTTTTTCAGCAGATATTGTCTTACTACTTATCTGCATATTAGAATATTCAAATGTGGTATAACTCAAACCAAAACCAAAATCCCATTGTGGATTATAAAAATCGTTCTTCCAAGTATTTGCATTTATTAATTCTGATTGTTTATGATCATAATGCATTATAACTCCATTATATCGAGGATATGTATAAGGCAATTTACCAGATGGATTTATATCTCCACACAATATATCAACAATAGCAGAAGCTCCTTGATCCCCTGGAAGATATGCCTGCACTATAGCGTTTGATAATGGTTCAATATCTCTGATGATCTTAGGCCGTCCTTCTACAAGAACTAAAATTATAGGTATACCTGTTTTACTTAGTTCTTCAACAATTAATTGCTGCTCTTTTGGCAGGTCTAATGTATAAATATCACCTGGCCTTTCAGTAGAAGGAAGCTCTCCTACACAAATAATTGCAACATCTGAAGACTTTGCCGTCTGTACAGCATCTTGAAGGTCTGAAGATGGAATATCTGCCTCATCCCCATCTTTCATTATCATTTTTGATCCTTCAAAGTAATTTACTCTACTAAACCTTTCTTCAATTACATCTTTAATTGTTGGATAATCATTATTATATGTTTCATCCAATCCTTGCCATGTATGTGTCCATGCTCCATTTAAACAATTTAAGCTGTTTGCTGTTGGGCCAATAAGCAATATTGAATTATTAATAGATAATGGAAGAATGTCTGTTTCATTTTTTAATAATGTTATTGATTCTGATGCAGCATTGTAAGCTGATACTCTATGTTCTTCTGATCCAAATTTTGGATAATCATTATCAATTGGAATTCGAACCTCATTTAATAATCCTAATTGATGTTTTACTCTAAGGATTCTTCTAACTGCATCATCTAAACGGACCTCACTAACCCTTCCTTCTTTTACTAATTCAATTAATAATTTGCAATAGTTCTTATATTCTGGATTATTAGGAACCATGCTCATATCAACACCAGCATTAATAGCTGTTGCAATAGCGTCTTTTAATGTAGAATCTGTTTGTGCTACTTTATGTAAATTGATAAAATCTTCCCAATCTGAAACTGTAAATCCAGAAAATCCCCATTTATCTTTTAGAATATCTGTAAGTAAATATTTATTGGCATGACCAGGAATTCCATTTACCTCACCGCTATTTATCATAACAGTTAAAGCTCCAGCATCAACAGCTTCTTTAAAAGGTGGAAGATAATATTCCTCCATTGTTCTTTCTGGGATAATAGCAGGAGTTCTGTCTCTACCGCTTGATGGATAGCTATAACCTACATAGTGTTTTAGACAAGCAGCTACATGATATTTATCAATTATTCCGTTTCCTTGATACCCATTAATTATGGATTTACCCATTGTCTTTGATAAATATACATCTTCACCTAATGTTTCAAAAAATCTGGACCAAATGGGCTGCCTACCCAAATCTAAAACAGGAGAAAAATTCCAAGGAACTCCAGAAGCTCTTGTTTCATAGGCAGTTATTTCTCCCATCACTCTAGCATGAGAAGTATCCCAAGTTGCTGCTAAACCAATTTCCTGAGGGAACAGAGTACTGTTCTGAATATATGTCGCACCATGAATAGCATCTACACCATATATAATTGGAATTTTATGATTTGTTGTTGATGCAGTAGTTTGAATATCATCAATTATACTATGCCATGTTTCTAAACTAAAAGTATGGTTAGATACATTCAGTACCGATCCTATATTATATTCTAATATCGCTTGATCTAATTTTTTTTGATCTATTTGATGAGGTTCTAATAAAACTCCTGATGAGTCTTTCTTTAATATTGCATCTAAAGTAATCTGGCAAGTTTGCCCAACCTTCTCTTCTATAGTCATATCATTTATCAAACTACTAATTGACTTTTCATTTTCTGAATCTAGTAAAAATGATGACTTAGAATCTTCATTACTACATGAAGAAAAACAAAGGAGGGATATTATAAGGAAATAAGATTTATACATAAATATTAAGATTTATTGAAAGAAAGCGTAAAGGAATACTGTGATTAATAAAACAAGAAAAGCGGAAATATTAAAAGATGATGAAGTTGAGAATAATTCTTTTGATAATATTATGGCTTTTGGATTATTCTTATGTCCTTCAAGATAGCTGATTGCGTATATTATGATTATAGTACCTATACACGTAATAAGCATTTGATGCATAAATGGAATATTAACAAACATCCAACTCTCTGGAGCAAGTTTAAAATACATAGCGATAGGTATTGATAGAATAACACCCCAAATTGCTGCATTATTGGTTGATTTCTTATAAAAAAGACCCATTAAGAAAACAGCTAATATACCAGGACTAACTACACCTGTATACTCTTGAATAAATTGAAAGACTTGACCCAAACTTCCTAATTGTGGAGCTATCACTAAAGCTATCATTAAAGCTATAAAACCTGAGATTCTACCTACTTTAACCATTTGATCATCTGTTGCTTTCTTATTAAATAATGATTTATAAATATCCATTGTAAAAATTGTAGATGTCGAATTAATCATAGATGCAAGAGATGAAACAATTGCAGCTGCTAATGAAGCTAAAATTAATCCTTTAAGTCCAACAGGAATTATAGTTTTAATTAACCAAGGAGAAGCATTATCATTTGAGATACTCCCGTCTAACCCTAGAAAACTTGATGGTAATGATTCTTTTACAAATGCCCCTGTTGCTGGATCTAAGATCATAACATATGCAATTATTCCAGGAAGAACCACGAAAATTGGAATTAATAATTTCAAAAATGCAGCAAAGACAAGTCCTTTTTGACCTTCTTGAAGATTTTTTGCAGCTAATGTTCTTTGAATAATATACTGATTAAAACCCCAGTAATAAAGATTAGCAACCCAAATTCCTCCAACTAATACAGCAAGACCAGGTAAGTCCCACCAAGCATCCTTTCCATTTGGAGTAAATATTTCTCCTTTTGATAATATCATTGAAAATCTCTCTGGGACAGTATTGTATACACTCTTTAAACCTATCAACCAAGAATCCGCATCACCACTAACATGAATTAATGCAAAGTAAGTCATCATAAAACCACCAAATATCAAAACAACAACTTGAACTACATCAGTCCAAGCAACTGCAGCAAGCCCTCCCCATAAAGAATAAGCTAATGCAAAAAGTGCTAATCCAATTATGCTAGTCATTAAAATACTGCCATCCCCTGTTCCAATAATTGTATCTAAAGCTTTTCCTCCTAAATACAATACTGTGGTTAAATTAACAAACACAAATAATGCAATCCAGAAAATCGCTAAAATTGTTTTTAGATTAGTGCTATATCTCTTCTCAATAAACTCTGGGATGGTGTATAAGCCTTTCTGAATAAAAATCGGGAGAAAATATTTTGCAACTACTAATAAAGTTATTGCAGCCATCCATTCATAAGAAGCAATAGCTAAACCAAGAGCAAAACCTGAGCCTGACATTCCAATAAATTGTTCTGCAGAGATATTTGCAGCAATTAGTGAAGCTCCAACTGCCCACCATGGCAAAGATTTTCCCGCTAAGAAATAATCTTCAGCTGTTTTTTTCTTACCATCTTTATTTCTTGAAACATACAAACCTATTGCTAAAATCAAAACACAATAAGAAACAAATACAATAACATCTATTTTTGCAATATCCATATTCTTTAATTAATTATTACTTTTTTATTAGCCTTAACCCCAAATGAATCTTCTAACTCAACCAAATACATCCCACTATCAAGATGCTCTACATTTATCGTTTTATTCTGATTCAATATCTTATCTAAAATTAAGCTTCCCTCAATATTATAGATTCTAATATATTTAAGATTATTTCCTTTGAAAACTATATAATTATTTGAAGGGTTAGGATAAATTATATTTTCATTCTCCCTAACACTCTCAATACTAGTAGTGTTTTCTTGGTAAACTCTAACATAATCAATTTCCATTTGATTTGGAAATACTGTATTAGAATTTGGTCCAGCTTGAGTAATAGCTAAATTAATCATTAGATACCATTCATTAGCGTTAAAAGGCCAAGCACTTTGGGATGGGATAGACCAGTAACTTGATGGATTTAAAGAAAATAGTTCCGTTTCATCCACATACCAAGTAATAGTATCCTCTTTCCAAATTACCGAGTAGGTATGAAAATCATCAGCATATGATCCCGATGAAATATAACTAGAGAAACTCTCATAAAAATGTGTAGATTGTGAATAAGGACAAGTCCCGATATGTGCAGCTCCAGTTGTACTATTTGTTAAATAATTATTTCCCCACTGCTCCATAATATCTATTTCTCCATCACAAGGCCAACTTCCTCCAGTTGGCAACATCCAAAATGCAGGCCAAAAACCTTGACCATCAATAGTTTTAATTCTAGCTTCCACTTTACCATATCTAAAATCAAAGATTCCTTTAGTAGTGATTTTTGAAGAAGAAAAATATGATGATGCGCCCCAGGAATCAACAATACCATTTGGCTCTTCTTTAACTTCAATTTTAGCAATTCCATTATTTAAAATTGTATTTTGAGGTTGATAATACTGTAACTCTCCATTTCCCCATCCCCACATACCGTATTGAGAGCCGGTACCTATATCGTGAACCCATTTACTTTGATCCAAAGAATTGCCATTAAAATCGTCTTCCCAAATTAATTGCCAATTCTGACTGAAAGAAGCAGTATATGAGACCAAAAATATTATTGATAAAATTATTCTTTTCATAATCTATTGAGTGTAAATAACTTTTTCTCGATATATATTAGTGCCATAATAAATCTCCATGAAATAAATATCTGATGATTTTCCTGAAAAATTAATCTCTGTCATGAGGTTTGGATTATCAATTTGAAATATTATTTCCCCAATTTTATTATAGATAATAATATTATCAATATTTTCTTTACTATTAATATAGATAAATTCACTTGTTGGATTTGGATAAATTATATAATTATTATTCATCTCCATTAATTGAGTGGTTTGACAATTTAGCGTACAATCAAGTGAGTCTAGATATAACCCTAATCCAGTTCCAGGGTTAAAACAATCTCCTTGACCATTGCAGTCCCATGAAGGTTGCATAATAAAACAATCCGTACATTCTTCCCAACATACAACCTCTAAAATAGTATCTGAATTAATATCTAAGTATCTATTTACATATACGTTTCCTGAAGAATCAATAATGGATAATACACAACTCATACTAGAGTCTAATTGTTCTTGAATATTCCAATTATCAGCAGAAAATTTATACTCTTGTAATGAAGTATCTATTAAAGTTGTAAACTCCCAAATATCATCTCCATTAACATCAGTCATAGGCCAGCAGTTGCCACACCATCCATTAAACTCTCCATTAATTTCTGGAACACTAAATCCATTTACATTTGTCATATCAACCTGAAAAGTAACATTATATGAGCTCTGTGGCCCAAAACAATCAACACAACTTTGCCAGCAAACAGGATCTAAAATAGTGTCTTGCGTAACATTTATATATCTATTTGTATATCCGGATGATGTAAATGTACA
>Ga0208948_1000471_pt1 | contig 18817 bp, 13 predicted proteins | sample AOAMet11_17_M020_2_FD_188228 | JGI IMG/M metagenome (GOLD analysis project Ga0208948, IMG submission 188228) | Ammonia-oxidizing marine microbial communities from Monterey Bay, California, USA - CAN11_17_M020 (SPAdes) | ecosystem: Environmental > Aquatic > Marine > Intertidal zone | place...
TTTTCTACCGCTACTTGTTGGATATCGTAGTTCTCGTCTTCTGGCATGCCGTGTGGTCGAGATTTTAAAGTAATCCGTTTGTTGATTCTTTCTGCCATGCTTAGCTCTCTTTTGCGTTCCGATCGATTTATTTCGATCAGGTTGTGTTCATAAGGGTCGTGCAATCCATCAGTCTGGTCAAGATCTAATTGCTTCAATATTATTTCAACAGCAGTCAGGGCTTCAATGCTGGCGCAGGCTTCGAGTCTATAGGTACAAAATAGTAAGCGTCGCGCTCGTTCTTCACCCACTTCATGACGCGGCAGAGCGATAGCCGCAACAGGACCTTGAGTAATAGGACATACAATCAAGCCGCTTCAAATTTCCTGTAGGCACCGTTAGGTACGAGCGAAATCACCTTTAGCGTACCAATTGAAATGGACAGTCTGCCGCGTTCATTTTTTTGAGGAGTCGCAGGGGGCGCAAAGGCTAAGAAGACAGCATCACATGACGAATGATTAGTCCTGCAAAATTTCACCACCCAGAAACGAAAGAACCCCAGCATTTGTGGGGTTCCAACGTCGCAAAATCTATTCCTATGGTTGCTTCTAGGAAAAGTAGCTATTTAACCAGCGGTATAAAATTGCTCACAAACCTCAAATTGATCGTTAACAATTTCATCAATCAAGGCCATCGCTTCAACATACGAGCCACTCCATGACGCCTCGCCACCTATATAGTCATCAAAGAGCGCAGCATGCGTTTTGGCATCAGAGGTGATCGATTTTAAGTAATATGTTCCTGCTTCCTCTTTTCCGCCGCCTATAGCAACAAATAGGCCATTCAAGAATGTATCATGACCAGCTGCTTGGACTTCTTTTTCCATTTTTGTTAACGCGGCTACCAAAGCGGGTACATTTTGCTGCGATACCTTTATCCTCATGGCCCTTTCATAACCCGGGTCCAAGCGCGCAAAACCCTTTACCGGCACCCAAGTGGTTGTGTATTTAACCTCTCTCATCCTTGCCATTTGTCCAGAAGCTTTGCTTGGGTCGTACCGAGTGCCGCCGATAAATGCTGCGGTAACACTGGAAAATGCAGTCCACATCATAAGCTGCCCCGGGTAGTCGTGACCTGAGATGGTCGAACAATATCCACCGGCATCGGCACCAATCGCTTCGTAAAGCGCCGGATTGGATTTGACAGCTTCTATGTATTTTTCTGGGTTTTTAGCTGAAACCATAATAGTGGTGAAAGCTCCTTGGTTATTAGCTGCAGATTCATGTCCATCAGCCAGGATATTACAGCTTAGAAATATTGTTAGCGCGATTATAGCGGTCGCCATATCTTTCATGGTTTTTCTCCAATGTGAGTCTTATTAATAACTTCCTTAGCAGCTACATTTGAGGCTGCCAAAAAAAGTGTCTATTGATATCAGGGCGTTAGCAAGCATAGTTCGATTTTGGTCAGACCATTAAGCAGCCTTGAAACTTGGCAAAAATCAGCAACGGAAATTTAGTTTGTGAATTCTCCGACTTTACTGATGACACAGCTTTATGAAACAGAACCTGACGCTTTATTACCTGCGACTGGATTCATCACTAAGGAAATTTTTTTCGAGCAACATTGATCCGACACCAGACACCAATCGTCAGTAATGGGATAATATAAACAGCCATCCCTACGCGAGACTGCCAAATCCACCACCAATCATGACAGATTGCAGCATTGCACCGGGAATCAAGTAAATTCGTATCAGTCTGAGCATCAGAGCCGCACCGTTCGTTGCTGTTCGTCGGTTACATCAAAATGACGATACCCCATTCGGTAATTGATGTCTGTATACCGCCAATATGCGAGCGCTAGCGTGCTCAGAAGTGATCGCTCGATCTTGGCCTTCCGTTGTGGGATGCAACGAGATAACCTTGTCTATCAGTGCTTTCCAATCTGATCACTTCAGGAGTCCACATGGCTGCTTATCTTTTAGGAAACTTTAAAGTCACTAATGTAGAAGAATTCGAAAAGTATCGAGACCTTGTAACGAAGACGATACGCGACCACGGAGGGGAATACGTTCTTGTCGATATGAACTCAGTTGCCGTCGAGGGTCATTCTGAGCACCTGTCAGTAGTATTGAAATTTCCAGACATGCAGGCGCTACAAGGTTGGTATGACTCACCAGAGTACCAAGAGATTCATCCGTTAAGGGCTGATAACAGCGAGGGTCATGTTACGTTCGCAACGACTGGAACAGCGAAAAATGATTAAACGGAATACTTTGGTTACAGCGCTGCATGCTGGGAATGATCACTGATTAGCTGCAGCCTCTGTACCATGCTGTTGCGGACATAGGGCGCCATTGGCGCCAATTCATTAGCGCTCCAAACACTGCTTTCCTCGGCAAGGAAGTTGCCGCGGTAGTGCCGACCTAGCCGCAACATTATTCACATCCAGAGATGTATTCGAGCAATGAAAGTCGCTATTTAACGTAACGTTGCAGCCATTGATCCTGCTCCCAAAGCATATGAAGAATACTTTCCTTGCCGCGGTAACCATGGCTTTCCTTTGGCAGAACAACTAGCCTCGCCGGCGCACCCAAGCCTTTAAGCGCATTAAAATATCGCTCACTCTGCATGGGGTAGGTCCCGGAGTTGTTATCTGCAGCACCGTGAATCAGCAACATCGGCGTTTTCATTTTGTCAGCGTGCATAAATGGAGACATGTTGTAGTAAACCTCGGGGGCATCCCAGTAACTTCTTTCCTCGCGCTGAAACCCAAAGGGCGTCAGCGTGCGATTGTAAGCGCCACTTCGAGCGATTCCAGCTGCAAATAAGTCTGAATGACTGAGCAGGTTTGCCACCATAAAAGCACCATAGGAATGTCCGCCCACTGCGACCCGATCTCGATCAATATAGCCTAAGGCATCAATCGCATTAATTGCCGCTGCCGCGTTAGCAACAAGCTGCTGCCTGAAACTGTCGTTAGGTTGCTTGCCATCTTCACCCACGATAGGAAAAGCTGTATCGTCGAGTACCGCAAAACCCCGAGTAACCCAAAATATTGGGCTGCCATAATAAGGATAAATAAACTCACTGGCATTCGAGGTATTTTGGCCAGCGCTGTTTTTGTCCTTGTATTCTACCGGGTAGGCCCACATCAGCAGCGGCAATTTTTCGCTTTTGCTAAGATCATAGCCCGCAGGCAGGTATAACGTCGCAGAAAGATCTAAGCCATCCTCTCGCCGGTACGAAACCACCTCTTTATGCACCTGACCGAGTGCCGCATACGGATTCTCAAAAGACGTGATCGGCCTCAACGTATTGTTCTGAATATTCCGCAGATAGTAATTAGGGTACTCAGAGGGGGATTCCAATCTCACTAAAACAGACCCGGCCTTGATATCAATGCCTTGAACCAGCCGTTCCAATTGATCGGTGTAGGCCGATTCATACAGGCGCTGACGCTTGCCCTGTGCTAAATCGATCTGGTCAATAAACGGAAACTGACCCTTTGCCGAGAACCCTTCCCCAGCCAAAAACGCTTTACCTTTGTCAAGCGTCAGTACTCTTTGATTGAGTGAGTTCTTGTGCTCCATAAAAGTACCGGGGTCGCTGTACCTGTCCTGGTAATTACGATCAAATATCAACTGAGCCCCAACCGAAGCATCGGACGGGTTGAATACATAAGTCTTGGTATTTCGGTTATCGAACCAGGAATCTTCTGCCACCGCGAGCCGATCGTTACCCCAACGAATGGTCGCTAACCGATTCATGGTTTTAACGAGTGACCTAGGCTTTCCTGCAAACGGTGCGCTGAGCTCAAATACCTCATCTCTATAATCCACCTTCACGGCTGGGTCACCACCATCCAGCGCTTGTACCCAGGTGATTGTCGCGGGCAGGTCCGCCCTCCAGCTGAAACCACGCTTCTCCTTGGTTGTTGCCATAAAGCCTTTCGGGCGGACTTCGTCAACGGGTTTATCAAGGAGTTGCTTTACCCTCACGCCCGTGCGCGACAGGATGTCCGTCGAAGACGCAAAACGGTAAAAGGGCACCAGATAAGAAAAGGGTCTTTTGATCTTCGTCACCAAAACGTAGCGACCATCAGGCGAGATATCCACATCTCTATAGAGGTCTGCCGCCAGCCAGCGTTCTGAATTTCCCTTGAGATCGAAGTGATAGATTACCGATCGCGCGAGTCGCTCAAAGTTATGCTCATCTGCCGGCGACTTGAGCAAATCTTGGTAGGTTCTATTTTGCGCTTTTGCACCATCGCTATCAGAAACAGTTGGCCCTGTCGGCACTGCTGTGCTCGTTTCGATCAAGTCGCCGGTATTTTCAGGCAGCATCCTAACCAATAGGGACTGGCTATCAGCAGACCAAGTGACAGGATTACCCAGATTAGCATTGGCGCTAGCTTGACTGAGTCGCCGCGCCCTTTGGCTGGTGACGTCAAGCAACCAGATTTCGACCCCTTTTTCCGCGGCGTGAGTAAAGGTGACATAACGCTCATCTGGTGACCAGGTAAAGTGAGCGAGACGTGGCTTGGTGGGTAACCCTTGCACTGGCGCCACTCTACTATCAGGCGCAGCGCCTTCTCCAAGATCCTTCATCGCCAAAGCATTATAATAGCGTGTTCTGCTCCCCGCATTTATCAGCGGGTTAACTCTGAGTCCACCTAGCCGAAGCTCGGGCTCTGAGAGTTCAGCAATCGTCTTGTAAGAATCGCGGTAAAGCAAAAGCAAATGTTCACCACGACTGTCTAAGCGAACTTGAGGTGCGAGTGGCGCCTCCACCAGAGACTTGATCTCATCGACGGGTTCCTGATAGTTCAGGGCTGCCAGCGCCATCAAAGGAAAGGCCATCAGACAGCTGGCGATGAGCGTTTTTAGCATGAAATGTTCCTTCTAGCTTAAGTCAGAGATTAGATTCTGATACCGAGTAGTTGCAATACAGGCTGAACAAATTCGTTCAACCCAATAAATCTGATGCTCGAGGAACAGACCCGCAATCCCGGTTGGGGCAGCTCATGCTCTTCGGCTAGCGCATGCTCAACAATAGCACCAATGAATCCGCGTTGCGCAGGATCATCAACTTTACTCCAAACTGGCTACAAACTGAGGTAGAGATGTTGATCATAAATACCCTTTTAATTTGGGACTTTCGTGGCGTGTCGGGTTTGGTTCGTTTCGCTGGGGGGCTAATCGTGAATGTCACTCCTAAAGACCAAGGTTCAACAATCTGCGGGCCGCTCATAGCGGCGGCCCGCGGAAAACCTACAAACAGCGTTGACAGCCATCATGTTCCAGAATCCTCTTAAAGCTCCAAATCCCCTTTTTGTAGCCGTTGGGCAATGGTTCTTTTAAGTATTTCGTTAGTACCATCAGCCACATTAACAACACGTAATGCTTGCCAAGCTTCAGTCAAACCGAGTTCATTGGTGAAACCCATCGCGCCATGCGTTTGCATCGCGCAATCGACCGCACTTAAACCTTTTTGCACGGAAAAGGCTTTCGTCATTGAGAGCTCCTTCACGGCTAGCTCTCCTGCATCGAGCAACATGGCAGCATTGATCCCCATCAAATGCGCCGCGTGAAGATCTGTTGCCGCATCCGCGATCGGAAAGCTCACCCCCTGGTATTCACTAATGGGCTGACCGAAAGCCGTGCGAACCTTGGCGTAGTCTAGGGCCATTTCAATGGCCCAACGTCCGTAACCAACTGAGCGCGCCGAATTATAAATTCGGCCGAGAGAAACTCCGTAGAGCGCAGCCGCAAAACCTTTACCGAGCTCTCCAACAATTTGCCAAGGCTCTACAAGCACCTCGTCTAGGGCGATTTCAGCCTCGTCGCCACCGATATGGCCGAATAAGCGAATGACCCGCTGAATCTTAAAGCCATCACTATCCGTAGGCACCATAAAGGCTGTGATACCCGATGATGTTTTCGCAAAAACCACACAAAAGTCAGCAATCGGCGCATTGGTGGTCCAAATCTTTCGACCAGATAGCCGCCACCCATCGCCCTCTTCGACCGCTTTGGTCGCCAACATACTAGCATCAGAGCCAGCGTTGGGTTCGGTCAGACCGAAGCACATTGACTTTGTTCCACTCATCAACTCGGGTAAGAAAACCGCTTTTGCTTCCTCACTCATTTGTTCTAAGAGCTTGCTTGGCCCAAAGGCCCAATGCGCGAGTACGTATAGCATTAACCAATTTTTTGGACCGCATCGATGGAACAGCGCCTCCCAAGCCGCATAGTAAGCAAGATGGCCCAATCCCCCGCCCCCTAATGCCTCGGGTACGCACATCCCATAAAAGCCCGCTTCAGCGGACAACGTGCGAACTTCGGCGATCAAAGCCACCAGATCAGTCGAGAACCGACCGTTTTCGTCATACAACTTTCTTGGGTCCTCGAAAAAGTCCGCGTGTTTTTGGTGACGAGTCAGGACCTCTTTTTCTGCGAAACGGAGAATACCCTCGCGGGCAATCTCAACCTCTTCTGGCATCTTTACCGCAATTGCGCTCATTTTTTGACCCCGTCATTTGTTGTTTTGACATCATGCATGAAACGGCGAAACGATAAAATCGAACACCCAACAATCTTTTTGCAAACCACACCCGGTTCCTAGGACTATATTACCGCCAGATCTGCCTGCTTCGTCCCATCAGAACAACGCACTGACACAAAGAGGTATCACCCGCTAGATAACGCAGGTAAATTGAACGGTGAGTTTGTCTAAAAGGGCCAGTTACATGTTAACGATTAAAAACCTCAAGAAAACCTATTCAAATGGCGTCAAAGCGCTAAACGATATCTCGCTTGATATCCCAAAAGGGATGTTTGGGTTACTCGGGCCCAATGGCGCTGGTAAATCCAGCCTGATGAGAACACTGGCAACTCTCCAGGAACCCGATGATGGTTCAGCCCAATTGGATGATATTGACATCATCAATAATAAAGACACACTGAGGAAGGTTCTCGGTTATCTGCCTCAGGAGTTTGGTGTTTACCCAAGGGTCTCGCCGGAACTGATGCTGGATCATCTGGCAACACTCAAAGGTGTCACCCGCAAAGGTGAGCGTAGAGAGACGGTCGACGCCCTGCTTCACCAGACCAATCTTTATGACGTTCGTAAAAAGTCCATCGATACTTTCAGCGGCGGAATGAAACAGAGATTTGGCATAGCCCAGGCACTTATTGGTGAACCGAAACTTATTATCGTGGATGAACCCACCGCGGGCCTTGACCCCAGTGAGCGTAATCGATTCCACAACCTGCTGGCAGAGATTGGCGAAAACGTTGTCGTTATCCTGTCGACGCATATCGTCGATGATGTTAGTGATCTGTGCGCCAACATGGCCATCATGGGCGAAGGGGAGATCCTACTAACAGGCACGCCGAGTGATGTGCTAGACAAGCTGAAAAACAAACTCTGGCGGACCAAAATAAAACGAGGCGACATTGCCACCTACCGGGACCAACACCAAGTTATTCTGTCCCATCTGTCTGCAGGCCAGACGATCATCCACGTGCTGAGTGACGATTCTCCCGGTCAGGAATTCGAACCCATTGATGCGGACCTCGAAGATGTTTACTTCTCTACCCTGTTATCCAATGGTATCAACGTCAGCTTCTGAGGAGTACGAGTATGTTCGGTTCAATCTTCAGATTTGAAGTTAACTACCATCGCAGGCAGTTTCTGTTCTATATCCTTTGCAGTGTCTTTTTCCTGCTGACATTCCTGTCGACCACCAGTGATAACGTCTCCATCGGCCCAACTTTCAGCAACGTCAACATCAACGCGCCAATCGCTGTTATTTCATCGCTTGCAACACTGTCGATACTTTCCCTGTTTGGTGCGGTTGCTTTTGTTGCTAATGGCGTTGTCAGAGACTATGACCTGAAAACCGCTGAGCTGTTTCTCACTACCAATGTAACGAAGTTCGAATACCTGTATGGCCGGTTCTTTGGTGCACTTCTTTTTTCCTTCGGTATTTATTTCGCCGGCTTACTGGGCGTCGTCGCGGGCGAGTTTGCACCCTGGCTCGACCAGGAAAGAATCGGGAAATTCAGCTGGGGCGCCTACTGGTTTGCGACCTGGGCCATTGTTTTGCCAACCCTGTTTTTCATGTCCTGTATTTTCTTCTGCCTCGCAACGATCACACGCAGCATGATGTCGACCTATGTAGCAGCGATCGCGTTCCTGATGATGACATTTGTAATGGGTAGCTTTACCGAACCGGAGACTGTGGATCTGGTAAGCAAGATTGAGCCCTTCGGGCTAACGGCTCTCGCTGAGCAAACGCGTTACTGGACAGTATTTGAAAAAAACGCGCTCATCCCCACGATGGAAGGAAATTTTCTGATCAATCGGGCATTGTGGTTGTCTATTGGCTTAATCTTTCTTGGAGTTGCCTACCGTCTTTTTCCTTTCTCAGTGGAAAAAGTAACGTTGGGAAGGAACGGCAAGAACAAGGTGCAAGCTGATGAGCCTGCAGTTCCCGATACCCGCGTTGAATTTTCCCTGCCGCAAGTCACCCGAGAATTCGGCCTGAGCGCAAATCTCGCACAGTATTTCTCGCAGACCCAATTAGAATTCAGGAACATCGTCTTCAGCGCCCCCTTCATTGTACTTATGTTGCTTGGCATCCTAAATGTGCTTGGCTCAACTGCGGGCAGCCTAGATAATATTTTCGGTACACCGGTTTACCCGACTACCGGTACTTTCGTTATGATCATCAACGGCACTCTTGCACTCTCCCTGATCGGCGTACTCGTTTACTACGCCGGGGAAGTCATGCTGAAAGAGCGCGCCGCCAGATTCAGTGAGATCGTTGACTCACTGCCATACCCGAATTGGGTGATGATGATGGCCAAACTATCTGGCCTGATACTGGTGATTATCTCAATGCTTGTAGTCTCTGCACTCGCGGCGATTGGTGTCCAGCTTTACAACGGCTACTACGAACTGGAAATTCTGGTGTATATACAGGGGCTGCTGATGTTCTACCAGTTTCCACTGTACTTCATGTGTGTGGCTTCTATCTTTTTCTTTGTCATAACGAGAAGCCGGTATATCACGATGTTCCTCATTGTGCTTTACACGGTTTCGCTGATTGCCCTGCCGCAGATGGGTTTTCAGCACCACCTTTATAGAATGAATAAACCCTTCATGAACTATTCAACCTTTACCGGCTATACACACCTGATCGAGCCGTTCCTCTGGTATACGCTTTACTGGTCCCTGTGGGGGTTACTGCTAATGGTCATTATTCATCTCTTCTGGCCGAGAGGTTCCGAGTTCACTTTTAAATCAAGTGTGGCCGTTGCTAGGCAAAGGTTTACCGGATCTGTTGGCATCGCTGCTGCGGTCGTCGTGATGTCACTGACAGCGACAGGCGGCTTTATTTACTACAACACCACCGTGCTTAACCCCTATATGAGCAATCTCGAGCTGGAAGAGAAAATGGCCAACTTTGAGAAAACTTACAAACAATACCAATACCAGCGGCAGCCCGGTATTTTTTCAACTTACGTCGAAGTCGATATTTTCCCCGAGGAACGGGAAGTGTTCCTGAAAGGACACTACGAGATGGTTAACGACGGTGCCTTGCCCATCGAAGAATTGCATTTCACACGAGCGCCAGGGGTTTCGATTACCGCTCTTGAAATTCCGAATTCGACCCTCGAACTTGAAGACGACGACTTCGGTTTCTACATTTACCAGCTGGAACAACCGCTGCAACCAGGAGATAAACTGAAGGTAAGCTTCAGAACGGAATGGCTTACACCGGGCTTCATGAACAACGGAGCCAGCATGAAACTCACAAAGAACGGCACCTTTTTTAACAATTTGGACGTCTTCCCCATACCCGGATATCAGTCCGGCGGGGAGTTGCAGGACAACGCGAAGCGCCGCAAATATGACCTGGAACCTATCCAGCGAATGCGCAAAATCGATGACGCTGGAGCGCTGGGTACTACATCACTGGGTGGAACCGGTAGAACCGAATTTGAAGCTATTGTCTCAACCAGCAGGGGGCAACACGCAATTGCGCCGGGTTACCTGCAAAAGTCTTGGGAAGAAAACGACCGCGCCTATTTCCACTACAAAATGGACGCACCTATCTGGAGCTTTTTCTCCTTCTTGTCTGCCGACTATGAAGTCCAGACCGACCGGTGGAACGATATTGCCATCGAGGTGTACTACAAGCACAACTACAATGTAGACCGCATGATCTATGCAACCAAGAAATCACTTGAATATTTCGAGGCGAACTTCACGCCCTACCAATATCGCCAGTTCAGGATTCTCGAGTTTCCGGGCTACCAGGGCAGGTTTGCGCAGTCATTTCCCAACACGATCCCATTTTCAGAGCGTATCGGTTTTGTGGCAGACCTGACCGACCAGAAAGATATCGACTATGTGTACTACGTCACCGCCCACGAACTGGCGCACCAGTGGTGGGCTCACCAAGTGCTTGGCGCAGACGTTCAGGGCCAGACCATGATCGTGGAAACCCTTGCACAGTACTTTGCCCTGATGGTGATGAAGAACGAATACGGCGAAGACACCATGAAGAAGTTCCTGGAGTTTGAACTGGACCGATATCTAAGTAGTCGGGGTGCTGAACTGATTGAGGAACTCCCATTAAGCCTCGTAGAAAACCAGCAATACATTCATTACAGGAAAGGAAGCGTCGCGCTTTACGCTTTGCAGGACTACATTGGTGAGGATGTGGTCAACAAAGCGTTAAAGCATTTTCTCGAGAAGCATGCTTTCCAGGGAGCGCCATTCCCGACGACGCTCGACCTGATTCAGGCACTGCGCCTCGCCGCCGGTCCCGAACACGACGCGCTGATTACGGACCTGCTGGAGAAGATCGTCCTGTTCGATCTCAAGGTCCAGGAAGTCGCCGTCGAGGAACTCGCCGATGGGCAGTTTGAAGTCACGATGGATATCAGCCTCGCAAAATTCGAGGCAGACGGGGCAGGAAAAGAAACCGAGATCGACGTGAATGGCCTGTTTGATATCGCCCTGCTCGGAGAGAAGGACGAAGAAACTGACGTCTACAACGTCATACAAATCAGCAAGCAGCAGATCGAAGGGAATTCGCACACGATTTCGATCATTACTGGAACAAAACCATATGCTGTAGGTATTGACCCTTTTAATAAGCTGATTGACCGAAACCCGGACGACAACATCAAGAACGTCGACTCCTAGTCAATGCCTTAAAGGCGACCATGATAAGCATTATCTAATATGGCCTGATATTCACCTGCCGAAAAAGCAATCGGATTGCCGCCCGCTGAGGGGTCGACGATTGCCATTTCACCGATCTGCGAGAAGACTTCATCTTGTTCGATAACAGAAGATAACGCGTGCGGAATCCCGATGCGCCCTCTGAGTGTTAGCACCCAATCTAAAAAGCCAGAAAAGCTTGATTCGATGCCGATATAACCCGCCAGCCTCGCGATTTTTTCATCAATGGCACTTTGATTGGCCTTAAGCACATAAGGCATCAAGATAGCATTAAGCAGACCATGGTGCGCGTCGTACACTGCACCCAACGGGTGTGCTAGGGCGTGCATGGCACCTAGGCCGCGCTGAAAAGCAGTTGCACCCATCATTGAAGCCACGAGCATATTGAGGCGCGCTTCTATATCACTGCCATCTTCAACCGCTGTTTCAATGTTGTGCCGTACTAGCCGAATACCTTCCAGCGCGATACCTTCTGCCATGGGGTGAAAGTTTGGTGCGCACCACGCCTCTAGGCAATGCGACAACGCGTCCATGCCGGTTGCCGCGGTGATGTGAGGTGGTAAACCCACGGTAAGTTCCGGGTCTAAAATAACGCTTGAGGGCAACATTTTGGGATGAAAGATAATGACTTTACGTTGCTCGGCTTCATTGACAATTAATCCGGCACGACCGACCTCAGAGCCTGTGCCTGCTGTCGTTGGGATGGCAAGGATGGGGGCAATCAGATCAGGGTCAGCATTCTTGTCGTTGTCTCCGGCGTCTTCTAGGGCCCATAAACGGCACTTTTGTCGTGCGATCAAACCGATAGCCTTGCCAGCGTCAAGAGCAGATCCGCCGCCTAGCGCAACAATGCCATCGTGATCGCCTGCAAGGTATGTGGTCACTCCATCCTCAATATTCTGCCCCGTTGGATTGGGTTTAATCTGACTGAAGACGACAATCGGTAAGTTGGATTGCGCACAAATATTTTTGATGGATTGCATCATGGGTAAATTAGCAATCCCAGGATCTGTTACTAACAGTGGGTTGCTGATGCCGAGATCATTGCACAATACAGGTAGTTCGACGATGCGCCCTGCGCCGACAATAATTTTCGTTGGGTAGTGCCAGTTAGCGTTTGTCATACTTGTAAATTTCTTTCCCCGATTTATAGGTGAGCGTAAAGTACCAGAGTAAATCAAACTCACTCGTAGCCTCAAGGCTTCGCCTATCGTAAAGACCGTTCTCTATTGCATGCAACAACCCAGTATTTGCACAGCGTTGAATTCTGGGAAGATTTGGGCGGGTTACTTGACACTTTGAGTCAAAAGGTTTGCTTAGGCCGCAAAGTCGCCATCGCGACTAAATGACTTGTCGGTTTTCTCCGGATGACATGCGCAGGGTAACCGGCCGGACTGATGGTAAGAGTCGAGGAAGGCGAGACATCGCCTATTGCTTTGCGAAACCTATCGTTGGTGACTTTTGTTTTGCCACCTTATTCTGAACCCTATGATTTTGGGCTCATCGCTACATCACCAAAAACAGACCAGATATAAACCTTTTACTCACCCGATCTGTTTTCGGCCGCCATATTTAATCCGACGATCTCACTTGGCTGATCATCAACAAAATGAAATTAGCGATAACCATACCGGCAACTGAGATCATAATATTATCGATCAACATATTCGCGTGAGCCCCAACCACAGGAATCGCATCGAGCGCGTTAGCGATGGTCGGAATTGCAATCGCCGCGACAGTGTAGGCCATCCTTGATGTCATATCGGGCAAGGGGTTCATAAAGCCGCTGACCAAGCCAACCGCGACAAGTACCAGCGCCCAGTAAGGCATCACGTCTGGGACAGCCGTTGCCCCCAAAGCGATTAAAACAGACAAGATGGTTAAGATTTGATTAGAACTCATAGCACTTTCCTTATTTTAATTATTAATATTATTAAGAAACCGCAACTTCTCCGAACACCCTACCAGAGATTTGTCGAGTTCAGAAACCCTTTCTTTCGCTAGTGCGGGGCTTTTTACTTGGATTTATAGCCTCAACGCAGGGCCTCAGAGCAAATCGAACTCATACAAGGTCTCAAGGGTAGACCTGTTGTAAGAACAGCTCTCAGCCGCAAAGTCTTCATCGCAAGCAAAGCAGGCTTATCGGTTTTTTCTCAGATTGCTGACAAGCGACGGATAGCCTATGGTGCAGGCGTCATCACCCTAAACACTCATTCTGTGAAGTTGGGTGCAATGCGTTCATCAAAGCGCAGCAGGTGAGTGTCGAGTATGTTAACTTAGTCCGATTCTAATCATCAGGCGACTCATTGGTTTGACTGATGAGATAACCCGGCCTCAATCTCAAATTATCAGGCAAACTTACTGAACTTAGGGTTTTCTCGCCTTCCCAAGCAACACGCTGGAAAGGCATTTTTGGAAATCCTGCCGCTCCGTGCTGGGCAGATTCAATTCCCTGGGCTTTCATCAACACACAAGACTGCTGAATTTCCAGATCTGAAGGCATTTCAATCTGCTCATCGCCATGTCCCTTCGCGAGCCTACGAGGCTCCGGCAACCCAAGCCGAACATATTGCTCCGAGGGACATTCATTTCTTGCCATCTCTCTGATCATCAATTTAATCATCCGGATTTCTATCTCTGGGTCAGAGAGGGGTTGAAGTTGACCCGGATCAGCGTTCACATCAAATAACAGCGTTGCTGTTCGACCTCTGCCGAAGGGATGGTCTTTGTTATAAAAAGTAGGTGCCGTGCGCGTCGGAATTTGCATCACCTCGCATCCTTTCATAAACCCAAAACCCGCTACTTTTTCCCATTTTTGAAGCTCTCTGGGTGTGAACCTATTTTTCATATGAGTTGGCATCAGTGTGTAATCGAATAGCGGCTGATTATCTTCGGTGGTATTCGCCCGCATGTACACGTATTGGCCGTCGGTCACATTCACTTGGCCACCCATGACACCATAAAGGGAGGCTTGTCTGATCTCTTCGACGCCATCTAAGTGATTAAAGATCGGTTTACCTTGCATGTCTTCTGTCAGTGGAACATCAAAAAAATCGAGAATTGTGGGACCCAAATCAATGGTTTGAGCCAGCGCATCACTCTTTTTCCCAACATTGTCTGGCGTTCGAGGGTCATAGGCCCAAAAGGGAATATGCGCGATTTCCTGAAAAAACGGCGTTACCACTTTTGCCCACCAGTCGTGCTCACCCATCAACAAACCATGGTCGGTGTTGACGATTAACATCGTATCCTCCCACAAATTATGTTCATCAAAAGCGTCTAACACTCTGCCAAGTTGTTGGTCACAAAAAGTAATCAACGAAGCATACATATATCTTATGTGCTCGACGGTTTGCTCGTCTTCCCTAACTTCTCTATAGGGCGGCCAATCGAATGGCGGGCCATCGTAATCATGCGGGTATAGTTCTTGAAATTCCTGTTGGGTAAAAAATGGCTCATGTGGGTCAAACGTTTCTATTTGCAGGAACCAGCTGTCAGCATCCTTATTGCGCTCGATAAACTCCAATCCAAGATCAAACGTTTTATATTGTGGTTGCAGTTCAACTGTCCCCATATGCTCTCGATTGATATTGTCCTGTTTTTGATAACTCAGCCTTTGCAATTCAGACCATCTGTCTGAGCCGTAGTTGGGATCACGGAGTTTCTCAACATCTCCGATCCATTTATCTCCTTCCTGACCTCTGACTAAATCGAAGGTGGTGTAACGCTGATGATAGGTCGCACCGCCGTCCTCCCAGTAATGCAGATGGTCAGTCACCTTGTGAGAATGCACACCATTGTCGTGCAAGATCGCAGGCATTGAGTCGTCAAAGGGTTCCAAAGGCCCCCAAGAGCGATGCAAAAAGTTATATCTACCCGTGTGCATTTCTCTTCTTGCTGGCATACAAGGCATGGAACCCACATAGAAATTTTCAAACTGTACGGTCTTTTTCGCCAATCTTTCAAAATTCGGTGCTTTTACCCAGTTGTTGCCATGCGTTGGCAAAAAATGCCGGCATAACGTGTCGTACATCACCACAACACATCTTTTTTTCTTATTCATATTAATCTCTCAGTTCAAAGCGCTCGAAATTACAACGACGATACTACTCATGGGTTTACCACGTTTCGCTAAAAGTCTACTGAACATGGGCAATATAAACCACAGTTTCGACGCATGGTGATGTGGGGTCGTTGCCACCGATCATTGAATTTAAGCTATCCTGATGTGGCGTTTATTTTACTGGCCGATGACCTAGAGCAAGAGGTCCGACTTTTGGCATTTGTCAGAGGTCATTAAGTGGTGGCACACGCCCCATGATGATAGCTTGCATAGAAGTCGGACGGCAGTGACGAGGTAGATGACCTTGCTCTTCATCTAAGTACGTTTCGACGCACGCCAGTATTTGATTTACCTCTGGTGCTTGATCACCAAAAAGGTAAGTCCATGCGCCCGGCGAGGAAATCGCAACGCCGCAAGGTCTTGGGCAAAGACTTAGGCACTCGACAGGTTTCAGCGCGACAAATTCTTCAAGATGACTGACTTTTAATACCGTGCTTAGCGCTTAATGGAGCATGAAGCCGGGCCGACTTACGAAACAGTCGGAATTACACTGCTCACAACCAATCGACAAAAACTGGAACGATCGCTTATGTGGCTACTCGCGAGGGTCCATTTTATCTAACGTCTATTTTATGATATGTTGTATCATATCTTATATGTTATTTGTCTAAACCCATGACCTACTCATGATAAAGCAATCCAACAAGCATGGTGTGTTCGCTGAAAGCGAAAATCTTTTTGAGGGAGACCAAACGTGAACACAGGCCTTTCACATAAGCTGCCAGGACTTATTGGCTGCGGGAAAACCACCGTTCCAAACTCTTTTATGCAGCAATCTGCGTTCAACAACACTCCGCCCATCAACAAGAGATTCAACGAAGCAAGAAACCGCGGGTTCGATCACATTGTTCTTGAGCCAACAGGTTTGGTTGGCACTACGCCTATCCAGCACCCGTTGATGCCTGACATCAGCCCAGACAAACACTATCGCCCGGGATGCGCGATCACTGCAGCAGGCGCTGTGAACGAAGACAATATTTCTCGAATACAGGTGCCATGATGCCATTGCTGCTTACAAATACTCTAACGCGCAAAAAAGAAACATTCGTGCCTTCAAATCGAGATCTTGTCACGATGTACGTGTGCGGCCCAACTGTTTACAACTTCGCTCACATCGGCAATGCAAGACCAGCCGTGGTATTCGATGTGCTCTATCGCTTGCTAAAACGTCGATTCTCTCGTGTGATTTATGCACGCAACTTCACCGATATCGATGACAAGATCAACGCCGCCGCCAAAGAAACGGGTCAAACTATCTCAGAGATCACAGAGCGATATATCAAAGCCTACCATAGGGACATGGCTTCACTCGGCGTTCAGGTGCCAGACTTAGAGCCGCGGGTCACTGATCACATTGACGATATCATTGCGATGGTGGAACGACTGATAGCATATGAGCACGCGTATCTGGTCGAGGGGCATGTCTTGTTTCACGTACCCTCATACCCAGCCTACGGCGCACTTTCTGGCCGACTACAAGACGATATGGTCGCGGGAACAAGAGTCGAAGTCGCGCCTTTCAAACGTAACCCAGCAGATTTTGTACTTTGGAAACCTTCTTCATCCGAGCTGCCCGGGTGGGAAAGCCCTTGGGGACGAGGGCGACCCGGCTGGCATATCGAATGCTCAGCAATGATCGAAAAACATCTCGGAGAATCAATTGACATTCATGGCGGTGGTCAGGATCTGATCTTTCCTCATCATGAAAATGAAATTGCCCAAGGGACCTGCGCTCACAAGGGCAAGGCATATTGTCAGCATTGGGTGCACAACGGCTTCGTAACGGTTGAAGGGAAAAAGATGTCGAAGTCGCTTGGGAATGTCGTGCTCGTCCGTGATCTACTTCCTATGGCATCAGGTGAAGCCATTCGCTTTGCCCTTTTGGGCGCGCATTATCGCCAACCGCTTGACTGGCACGCTGACGGCCTCGCTCAGGCGACACGCAGCCTTGACCGACTCTACGCCGTGCTTCGTGATTTGGAGGATGCTGCTGATGTTAGCTGTCCTCTTCAGTTAACAATGGGTTTCGTCACCGCACTTGAAGACGACCTGAACTTTCCAAAAGCAATAGCCGAACTATTCAAAATCGCCAAGGCAGCGAGACGTGCTAAGCACGACGAAGATCGCGCTCACTACAAAGCTGCGTTGTTAAGTGCGGGCAGCTTACTAGGCCTATTACAGCAAACACCGGCCAAGTGGTTTGCAGATACGCATACAGAGCTACCGGACACAGAGGAAATCGAGCACCTAGTTAACGCTCGTTTGAAAGCTAGAGCGGCGTGTGATTACGCGAAGGCAGATCAAATTCGCACCAAACTTGCTGACATGGGCATCACAGTGCAGGACAGCCAAAACAGTTCCGTGTGGCAGCGCACGTGTTAGACCGCCCGACCTTCCGGAGATTTCTGTGACAACACTCTTGAAGAACACCATCATTGTGAATGAAGGGAGTCAATCTCCCAGCGATTTACGGATAAAAAACGGACGTATAGAGCTCATCGCTGCTCACATTCAGGCGAAGCCTTCTGACCAGGTAATAGACGCTCAAGGTTGTTTGTTACTGCCCGGCATGATCGACGACCAAGTACATTTTCGTGAGCCCGGTTTGGTCCACAAGGGTTGTATAGCAACAGAATCACGCGCCGCGGTTGCGGGCGGTATTACCAGCTATATGGAAATGCCGAACGTCAAACCCTCGACCACAACTGCGCAAGCCTTGGACGATAAAAAAAATATCGCCAAGCAAAACTCTATCGCGAATTACGCCTTTTATCTTGGCGCAACCGAAGACAATATTGAGGATATCAAACGACTCGATCCGACGCAGGTGTGTGGCATAAAGGTATTTATGGGCGCCTCAACTGGCGATCTATTAGTCGAAAAACCCGGAGCGCTAGAAGCCATATTTCGTGAAAGCCCAGTGTTGATTGCAACTCATTGCGAACACGGAACAGTGATTAGCAAAAACTTGAAGCGTTACACTGATGCCGGCAGCATACCAACCATTGCGGATCACCCACGAATTAGGGATACCGAAGCCTGTTATGCATCATCTACAATCGCAGTTGACCTAGCCCGCAAACACGGTAGCCAACTTCATGTGCTGCATATTTCGACAGCCAAAGAAATCGCATTGTTTACCGAAGGACCGATCTCAAACAAATCAATTACGGCTGAGGCTTGTGTGCATCACTTATGGTTTAGCGACGAAGATTATGCCCGCCTCGGACACCTGATCAAGTGCAACCCTGCCATTAAAGCCAGAACCGATCGTGACGCCTTGTTTCAAGCACTGCATAACGGCCAAATAGATATTATTGCGACCGATCACGCGCCCCATACGCTTCAAGAGAAACATCAGCAATACGCCCAAGCGCCTGCGGGCTTGCCGTTAGTGCAGCACGCGCTGTTGAGTTTACTAGACCATGTTCACGCTGAACGACTAGAT
>Ga0208948_1000478_pt1 | contig 18744 bp, 17 predicted proteins | sample AOAMet11_17_M020_2_FD_188228 | JGI IMG/M metagenome (GOLD analysis project Ga0208948, IMG submission 188228) | Ammonia-oxidizing marine microbial communities from Monterey Bay, California, USA - CAN11_17_M020 (SPAdes) | ecosystem: Environmental > Aquatic > Marine > Intertidal zone | place...
AGCTGGCGGTTTACAAACCATTGTTGTGCCATTGATAATAAATTATTTACCGTCCAATAAAGAACCAACCCGGAAGGGAATGTCATAAACAAAAACGTGAAACCAATGGGCATAAATTGCATTATTTTTGCCTGCATGGGGTCTGTAGGCATGGGCTGCAGCTTTTGCATTACCAACATACTTCCACCCATCAAAAGAGGCAGCACAAAGAAAGGATCTTTAGCTGACAAATCTTGAATCCAGAATATCCAAGGCGCATGGCGTATTTCAACAGACTCCATTAACACCCAGTAAAGCGATATAAAAACGGGCATTTGCAATAACATAGGGAAACAACCGCCAGCGGGATTTACCTTTTCCTTTTTATATAACCCCATTAATTCTTGCGACATTTTTTGTCTATCGTCGCCATACAACTCTTTTAATCTAGCCATCTCAGGCTGTAAGTTTCGCATTTTCGCCATTGATTTTAGGCTTGCTGCAGACAACGGGTAAAGAAGCAACTTTATGCATAGTGTTAGAACTATGATCGTCCAGCCCCAATTTCCCACAAAACCATGGATGATCTTCATAGCCTTGAATATTGGTTCGGCTACGATCCATAGGAACCCATAATCTACTGTCCTATCAAGGTACTCCGCTAGCTCTGATAAAGCACTCTGGTCCTTGGGACCTATGTAAAAACTTGCGGTATATTCATCTGACTGCCCGGCGGGCACATTGATTGGTGCTCCAGTAAAAGTCATTAAGTAAACATCTTGCCCTTGAGATTGCTTTCTTAAGGTAAAGGTATTTAGATCATTGGCTGGCGGCACCCAAGCACTAATAAAGTAGTGCTGTACCATGGCCACCCAACCACCTTCTATTGTAGTTTTTACTGTTTTATCTTCAATATCAGCAAAATCAAATTTGGCATAATTTTTTTCTGGTTGCTGTATTGCTGCTCCTAGAAAAGGTTGCATGCTAAATCCAGAAATATCAGTAACTGGAGGCTTTGAATCCCTTTTTATTTGACCATAAAAAACACCGCTCCACTGGGAAGCAGATCCATTGTTGATAAAATATTGAACGCCAACATCATAGGTATTACGTGAAAGAATAAATCGTTTAACGATTCTTACACCATCAGCATTTAGAGTTAAATCAACACTGAGCTCTTGATCATCAACATTTAAAATATAGTTATTAGATGCTGCCGCAAACTGAGGTCTTCCTTTATTTGTGTCTGTTGCGTTAGGCCCGATCAAGCCACTACGAGCTACATACAGATTTTCACGGCTATTTTGCAGAATAGGAAATGGCTTTCCTCCTTCATCTATCTTTCGATCAAAGTGCTGCAACAATACTGCGCTAACAATATCGCCACCCAAAGTATCAATAGTAATCTCTAATACGTCGTTTTTGGCGGTTATTAGCCGACTTTGGGATGGCGTCGGAGTGACCTCAAGTGTCGGTATGCTCTCAAGTTGCGGTAAATCTCCTTCCACTTGACCCGTATAGGCTCTTTCCTTAAGGCCGGCCATATCCAAATTTTCAGACCGATCAACCTCTACTTGGCTGTAACTTGATTCTGTTTGTGGCTGATTTTCTTGAAACTGGTTCCATTGAATAACCAACAACCAGGCAATCATTCCCATCCCAAAAATTAAAAGTGTTCTCTGCCAGTCCATATTGCCTGTGACCCTATGTTTTCAGTTAGATGTGTTGTTATTGTTTGTTGCGTCCACCAAGGGGTCATAACCGCCAGGGTGGAATGGATTGCACTTAGCAATTCTTATTGCTGAAAGATATCCACCCTTTAAAACCCCAAAGCGCTCTATCGCTTCATGAGCGTAACAAGAGCATGTCGGCTCAAACCGGCAGTTTTTCCCTAACATAGGGCTGATGGCCAATTGGTATCCGCGGATTAGTAAGGTGGCTACTTTACGCATTATTTCTCTTTGGGCTTTCACAACGATCACGCAGTCTGCACCAAGATTGTTGTAACAACAAGTTCATCTCTTTGCGGTCCAATTTATCCACCCCTTTACGGGCAAGAAAAATCACATCTAAAGCCTCAGGGAAATCCATGGAGCGAAAGGTTTCTCTAACCATTCTTTTGATGTGGTTTCGCCCCACAGCAGTAGGTATGTTTTTTTTACCGATAACCAAACCGAGGCGGGAAACCTTAGTCTCATTGAGCTTTGCTAAAATCAGTAGCTTTGGGTGGGATACTTTGCAGGTATTTAAATCAAAAACCTGCTGAAATTCAGAAGCCTTGAGAAGGCGCTTGTCTTTACTGAAAGATAAACTGGGCACGTAGCCCAAGCCTTAGGCTGAAAGGCGCTTTCGGCCTTTCGCTCTACGTCGATTGAGCACCGCTCTGCCGCCCGCTGTAGCCATTCGAGCCCTGAAACCATGAGTGCGCTTTCGCTTTAAGTTACTGGGTTGAAATGTTCTTTTCATGGTATTGCGTCCAAAAAATTAGTGTATTACCTCGTAAGGGTGCGCGATTCTAAAGAAATAAACACCGTACTTCAATGATTTATTCAACAAAACAGCGAAAATCACGTGATTTTCAGCTTGAAAACCAGCCGTTTAGAAAATAACAACTTATTAACAGTAACCTCACAAGGAAAAAGCAATATTTAGAGTTCTTGAACAAATTGTTATTAACCTAGTATTTAAAAAATTAGTTACCCACAAAACCAAAGAGTTTTACTTAAAAAAACAAAACACGGTGTTTTTATATTTAATAAAACAAGCTTATAAAGAATTAAACCACATGCCAAAATACGGGGATATACAAACCAAAAAACAGTCTAAAGCTATGTTTTCACTCGACAATACAAAACAATCCACAATTAAGATGGTTGCTAATAACAATAACAATAAAATAACTAACTAATAATATAAATATATTATTCATATCTTAAAAGATAATAAGCACTCTAAATAATAAAACAATATTTTTGAAAAACCCCACGTATAATGGCTACCCACTTATTTTTAGACGTTGATATGGAATACCCCAAGCACTTTGATGTGATAGTTGTTGGCGGCGGACACGCCGGCACCGAGGCCTGTTTAGCATCAGCTAGAATGGGTTGTAAAACTTTATTGTTGACTCACAACATTGAAACCTTAGGGCAAATGTCCTGTAACCCTGCAATTGGGGGTATTGGCAAAAGCCACTTAGTCAAAGAAGTTGATGCCTTAGGCGGTGCTATGGCTCTAGCTACCGACCGGTCTGGAATTCAATTCAGGGTTTTAAACGCTAGGAAAGGCCCTGCAGTGAGGGCTACACGTGTTCAGGCTGACAGGATAAAATATAAAGCTGCTGTTAGAGGAATTCTAGAAAGCCAAGAAAACTTAACAATTTTTCAGCAAGCGGTGGACGACTTAATTATTGAACAGGAACGTGTAACCGGTGTTATTACACAAATGGGATTGCACTTCAAAGCTAAAACGGTAGTAGTGACAGCGGGAACTTTTTTAGCAGGCAAAGTACATATTGGTCTTGAGAATCATGCTGCAGGCAGAGCGGGCGATCCACCTTCTGAGAGTCTGGCTCAGAGGTTGAGAGATTTACCTTTTAGGGTAGAACGTTTAAAAACTGGAACACCACCAAGAATTGATGCTCGAAGCGTTGATTTTTCTAGTCTTCAAGAACAGTGGGGAGATAAGCCAGAACCGGTAATGTCTTATCTTGGACGTTTAGAAGATCACCCTGAACAAACATGTTGCTGGATTACTTACACAAATAAAAAGACACATAAAATTATTCATAGCGGGATGGATCGGTCGCCTTTGTATACTGGCGTTATTGATGGCGTAGGGCCGCGTTATTGCCCGTCAATTGAAGATAAAGTTGTTAGGTTTGCGGATAAAGATCAACATCAAATCTTTATTGAGCCGGAAGGTCTAGATACTTATGAATTATATCCTAATGGGATTTCCACAAGTCTTCCTTTTGATGTTCAGTTAGACCTAGTTAGGTCGATTAAGGGTTTTGAAAATGCCCATATTACAAGACCAGGATACGCTATTGAGTACGATTACTTTAACCCTCAAGATCTCCATTACTCTTTGGAAACCAAATCAATAAAAGGGTTGTTTTTTGCAGGCCAAATAAACGGAACCACTGGTTATGAAGAAGCCGCTGCCCAAGGTCTACTAGCTGGCGCTAATGCAGCCTTACAAGTCCAAGAAAAAGAATACTGGTGCCCCACACGAGACACTGCTTATGCGGGAGTCCTAGTGGACGACCTTATTAGTATGGGTACTAACGAACCCTACAGAATGTTTACCAGCAGAGCTGAATACCGATTACTGTTAAGAGAAGATAATGCCGACATTCGGTTAACGGCAAAAGGCCGTGAGTTGGGGCTGGTCGACGATAATAGGTGGCAAGCATTTTGTGAAAAACAAGAAGGCATTGAATTGGAAACCCAAAGGCTAAAAAACACCTGGGTACAACCTAACAGCGATATGGCGGAAAAGCTGTTTAAACATATTGATCACAGAATTTCTCATGAATATTCGCTGTTTGATTTATTAAAACGCCCAGAACTCAACCACCAAATTATAGGTGACCTATTGCCAGAACAAAAACCAGACTCAAAGATTGCCCTGCAAGTAGAGATTGACGCAAAATACTCTGGTTATATTAGTAGGCAACAAGATGAGATCGACCGCCTTCAGCGACATGAAAACACGGCGATACCAGATGGGTTTGACTATTCAAACATCAAAGGGCTGTCCAACGAAGTAAAACAAAAATTAAGCGATGCCCTACCTAAGACTTTAGCAAGAGCCGCTAGAGTTCCGGGGGTTACCCCAGCAGCAATATCTTTACTTTTAGTTCAGTTGAAAAAAAATGCGGCATAGGGCGTTAATTTAAAAGTGACAACAACACATTATCAAACAGGCCTTAAAACGAAAAAACGGTTAGTACTAGAACGTGGTGTAAAACAGCTTGGACTGAGTTGCTCAGACGAACAGATTGACCAACTACTTACATATCTTGAGATGTTAGATCGGTGGAATCAAGCCTATAATTTAACCGCTATTAAAGACCCACTAGAAATGATTGGGCTTCACCTGTTAGACAGCCTAGCAGTTTCACCAATGCTCAGTGGAGAAAGCTGTATTGATGTAGGTACCGGCGCAGGGTTACCTGGAATACCGCTGGCCATTATGAACCCCAAAAAAAAATTTACCCTTCTTGATAGTAATGGAAAAAAAACCAGATTTTTATTCCAAGCCAAAATAGAACTAAAACTTAGTAACATCCAAGAAGTGAACACAAGGGTAGAAAAATATTTGCCCGAACATGGCTACGACCATGTTTTAAGTAGAGCGTTCAGTTCACTGAGTGATATGGTTAGCTACTGTGATCACCTTTTAACAACCGGTGGAAGTTTTTTGGCGTTGAAGGGGCGTATCGATAAAACAGAGTTGAGTGACATCCCGAAAAGCTATATGGTCGACGAGATACATCCACTAAATGTTCCTGGAGTTGATGGAGCGAGGCACCTAATAAAAATAGTCAGGCACTGAGAAATCACTTAGGACAATAAAACCTTGGTCAAAATCATTTCAATTGCAAACCAAAAGGGCGGTGTTGGTAAAACCACTACCAGCGTGAATTTATGTGCCTCTTTGGTTGCCTACAAAAAACGAGTGCTTTTAATAGATTTAGACCCTCAAGGTAATGCCACCATGGGATCTGGTATCAACAAACAGTCGTGTAAGCTAAGTGTTTATCATATTCTAACGGGTAAAAACTCCACTGCAGAGGCTATCGTACACTCAGATTCGGGCAAGTATGACGTGCTTCCTGCCAACAGAGATTTGGTCGCGGCAGAGGTTGAACTAATGAAAGAAATTGGACGAGAGTCTCGCCTTAAGATTGCTCTTAATGAAGTCGAAGAAAACTACGATTATATTATCATCGACTGTCCACCAACGCTCAACATGCTAACTGTTAATGCTCTGGTTGCAAGTGAGGGAGTCATCATCCCGATGCAATGTGAGTACTTCGCTCTAGAAGGGTTGGCAGATCTAAACAACACCATTAAACAAATTGCTAAGTTAATTAACCCTAAGCTTTATATTCAAGGTATTTTAAGAACGATGTACGATCCGCGTAGTAGTCTTACTAATGCAGTCACAGCACAGCTAAGGAAATATTTTGGAGATCGCGTTTACAGGGTTAGCATTCCTCGAAACGTTCGCTTAGCGGAGGCCCCAAGCCATGGATTGCCTGCCCTTATGTATGATCGCAATTCGAAGGGATCTATGGCTTACTTGGCACTCGCCGGAGAAATCCTAAGACTCGAAAAACAACAACAACAACAACAACAACAACAATCAACAGCGACGGCAAAGGCCCAATAACATGGCAGCAAAAAGACAGAGTTTAGGTACAGGACTAGATGCTCTTTTGGGACTGGCCGAGGAAGGTTCGCCAGAAACTATAGAGGCAGCAGAGCGAAATGAAGTTGATGGGAGCCTAAAGCAGTTGCCTTTAGAGTTTCTTCAAAGAGGCAAATATCAACCCCGCCGAGACTTGGATGCTGACGCCCTCAAAGAACTGACAAGCTCTATCCTCAAGCAAGGGGTCATGCAACCTATTGTCGTTAGGAAAATAAATACAGATAGATATGAAATTATTGCTGGTGAACGTCGCTGGCGTGCCAGCCAGCAAGCAGGGTTAGATTCAATACCCGCAATAATAAGAGATATTAGCGACGAAGCGGCAATTGCTATGGCGCTTATAGAGAACATTCAGCGTGAAGATCTTAATGCCATTGAAGAAAGTCTAGCACTGCTTCGCCTACAAGATGAATTCCAACTAACTCAGCAGCAGGTTGCTGACGCGGTTGGAAAATCTAGATCTTCGGTGACGAATCTAATGAGGTTGGCAACTTTAGAGCCTGCGGTACAGAAACAAATTGAATTGGGTGAAATTGAGCTTGGTCATGCTAAGTGTTTATTGGCGCTCAACGGCAGCATGCAAGTAAAAGCTGGACGTGAAGTGGCCGCCAACGCAATGACCGTGAGACAAACCGAGCTTTTGATAAAGAGGCTACAAACCCCTGACTCAAACAAGGCATCAGGAGTTAAAAACACGGTCAATGCAGATATTCTAAGAACCCAAGAAGACCTGTCTCAAAAAGTTGGTGCTGCGGTTACTATTCAACACTCCACAAAAGGATCCGGGAAGTTAATCATCAAATATCACAGTGTTGATGAGCTAGAGGGGATATTGGCTCACATCAAATAATTAAACCTCGGGATCACTAAACTAAATAGCCGGCATAGACAGTAATTCGTGTGTTGAATATAAGTATCAGTATCCCTATAATGCCCCCGCCTCTAAAGGTAGTGTCAAGGATGGGATTAGCTTTAGAGAACGGTGGCAATAAAGACTAATGACGACTATTCCAAAACCGCCAGTTTTAAAAGTTTCATTGATACAGCTATTGTTTTTGCTGTCAGTGAGCGCAGGTTTTTTTTGGTTTGATATTGTGGTTGGTTATTCGATCCTGCTAGGAGGTTTAACTCAGTGGGTGCCGCAGTTTTGGTTTACTTATCAAGCATTTAAACATGCTGGAGCGAGCCAGGCACAGAAAGTTTTAAGCTCGATGTATCGAGGAGAGGCTGGGAAAATAGTATTGACAGCTTCTGGGTGTATTGGAACTTTTGTGTTGTTCGAAGATGTAAACATAATTGGTTTTATGGGCGCGTTCATTGCCATGATTCCACTGCAACTTGCTTTAGTAGTAAGGGCGTTGAAATAAATTTAAGTCGGTTATGAGCAAGCGCTCGTAAACGAAACTTAGGGTTAAAAGAGTTAATATAAATGGCAGGCGAGAATCCCGCAAGCACAACTGAATATATCCAGCATCACCTGCAAAACCTAGTTTATGGGAAGTTGCCGGAAGGTTTTGAACGCCATACTGAAGCAGGTACAGAAGTGTTAACCGCAGACACATGGACCATGGCGCACGGTGCAGCAGAAGCCGCAGCAATGGGCTTTTGGGCGATTCATGTTGACTCCATGGCGTGGTCGATTGGTCTTGGTATCATTTTTTGCTGGCTTTTCAGAAGAGCCGCTGTCCGCGCTACAACAGGTGTTCCAACAGGGTTCTTAAATTTCGTTGAATTAGTTGTAGGGTTTATTGATGGATCTGTAAAGGACAGCTTCCACGGGAAAAATAAAATGGTTGCCCCTTTGGCGCTTACTATTTTTGTGTGGATTTTCTTGATGAATCTGATGGACTTATTGCCAGTTGACCTAATTCCAAAGTTAATGGTCTTAGTTGGAGTTGAATACCAAAAGATCGTTCCATCCACTGATCCGAATATAACTATGGGAATGGCGTTGGGCGTTTTTGTATTAATGCTCTACTACAACATCAAAATTAAAGGGACAGGTTTTATTAAAGAGCTAACGATGCACCCTTTTAACCACTGGGCTTTTATTCCAATTAACTTGTTCATGGAGTTGGTGGGGCTTTTGGCAAAACCATTTTCTCTGGGACTGCGATTGTTCGGCAATATGTATGCTGGAGAGATGATCTTTATATTGATTGCCATGATGTTTGCTGCAGGTGCCGGGACAGGAGTCTTGTTTGGTGGGCTAAACGCTCAGCTGTTTGGCGCAGAGACAAATGGTATTTTTTGGTTAGCTATCTTTATTTTAGTCTGCGGAGTCTGTTGGATGAATCTCCAAGGGAAAATATCTACGGGCAGAACAGTGCTTCTAACGTTGGGTTTACTAACGGTAGCAGGCGGCGTCTTTGCTCTGGGTGGTGGGTTAATGCAGTGGGGTTGGGCAATTTTCCATATTTTGGTAATTACTCTCCAGGCATTTATTTTTATGGTCCTTACGATCGTCTACTTAAGTATGGCGCACGAAGAAGATCATTAATTTTTATTTATAACTATTGAAATCGGGAGTCTACGATGGAACTTGTAATCATTGCTGCGGCAATTATGCTCGGATTGGGCGCTTTAGGTGCTGCTATTGGAATGGGTTTGTTGGGTGGTAAGTTGATTGAAGGAACAGCGCGTCAGCCAGAGCTTGGGCCAATGCTACAAGGGAAAATGTTCCTTTTGGCAGGTTTGATTGATGCTGTGCCTATTATTGGTGTTGGTATCGCAATGTACTTGATCTTTGTTGTTGCTCCAAGTGTTGGTGCGTAACACACAACAAATTTTTAATCCGACCTTTATTAATGAGGTATTGGTGTGAATATTAATCTAACGCTTTTTGGTCAAATGGTGACCTTTGCAATTTTTGTATGGTTTTGCATGAAATTTGTCTGGCCTGTTATTTTGCAAGCTATGGAAGAGCGGGAACAAAAAATTGCTGACGGCCTTGATGCTGCGGACCGAGCCATGCGTGACTTAGAGGTTGCTAAAGGCAAGGCGACTGATCAAATGAAAGAAGCGAAGCAGGAAGCTGCTGGGATCGTTGATCAGGCCAACAAACGAGCCAATCAGATAATTGATGAAGCCAAACAGCAGGCTACTGCGGAAGGTGATCGTTTGAAGGTTGCTGCTGAAGCTGAAATCGAACAAGAGATTAATCGAGCAAAAGAAGAGCTTCGAGCTTCGGTAGCTGGATTAGCGCTTGCGGGCGCAGAAAAAGTTTTAGAGGCGTCGATTGATGAGAAGGCAAATCGCGCGCTTGTTGACAAGCTTGCGTCACAGCTTTAACAGAGGTTCACCATGGCAGAATTGAGCACATTAGCAAGGCCCTATGCGAAAGCAGCTTTCGAATCTGCTGTTCACGCATCTGACCTTCAAGGGTGGGCTGATAGTTTAGCTACTGTGGCCGCTGTAACTCAGCAAGTTTCGGTGATAAGACTTTTAAACTCACCAAGCTCTACTTCTGCGAGACAAGCGGAAGCTGTTATTGAGATTTGTGGAGAAGCCCTAAGTGAAGCCTGCCAGAATTTTATTGTTATTCTGTCAGAAAACAGACGCATAACTTTATTGCCTCAAATTTCTCAGCAGTTTGAAATTATGAAAGCCAACCGGGAGAAAGCGGTTGATGTGGACATAGCTTCTGCTCAAGAGTTGGATGCGGGTCAGCAAAAAATGTTGGCCGATGCACTAAGTGAGAAACTAGAACGCAAAGTAAACATGCAGGTTAGTTTAGACAAAAGCCTGCTGGGGGGCGCAGTAATTCGCGCCGGGGACACCGTCATAGACGGGTCTATTCGTGGTCGTTTGACCAAATTAGCCGAGTCATTTAATTCCTAAGGATCGAGGCCTGAGAATGCAACAACTGAACCCATCAGAAATTAGTGAAATCATCAAGAGTCGTATTGACAACTTAGATGTTTCATCAGAAGCCCAAAACGAGGGCACCATTGTTTCCGTTTCAGACGGTATTATTCGTATACACGGCCTTGCCGATGTTATGTATGGCGAGATGATCGAGTTTGACGGCGGAGTTTACGGCATGGCACTTAACCTCGAACGCGACTCTGTCGGCGCTGTGGTTTTGGGCGATTATCAAGCCTTGGCAGAAGGCCAAAAAGCGCGATGTACTGGTCGTGTGCTGGAAGTTCCAGTGGGCCCCGAGCTTGAAGGTCGCGTTGTAGATGCCCTTGGAAATCCAATTGACGGCAAAGGTCCGGTAAACGCCGCCCTATCAGATGCACTAGAGAAAGTAGCGCCAGGGGTTATCGATCGTCAGTCAGTTGACCAGCCTGTTCAGATTGGTTTGAAAGCAGTTGACTCAATGGTACCCATTGGTCGCGGCCAGCGAGAACTTATTATTGGCGATCGCCAGATTGGTAAAACAGCCATTGCTGTTGATGCGATCATAAACCAAAAAGGCTCGGGCATTAAGTGTATTTATGTCGCCGTGGGCCAAAAAGCAGCTTCTGTTGCCGCTGTTGTTCGTAAACTCGAAGAGCACGGTGCAATGGACCACACAATTGTTGTTGCTGCTACTGCGTCCGATCCAGCGGCAATGCAGTTTTTAGCACCATTTGCCGGATGTTCGATGGGCGAGTACTACCGAGATCGTGGGCAAGATGCGCTAATCATTTATGATGATTTAACTAAGCAAGCGTGGGCATATCGTCAAATTTCGTTGCTTTTGAAGCGCCCTCCAGGCCGAGAAGCTTACCCTGGTGATGTTTTCTATCTCCATTCCCGTTTGCTAGAACGCGCTGCGCGAGTTAATGCTGATTATGTTGAGAAGTTTACCAACGGGGAAGTAAAAGGGCAGACAGGGTCATTAACTGCACTGCCGGTTATCGAAACCCAAGCCGGAGACGTGTCAGCCTTTGTTCCAACTAACGTTATTTCGATTACTGATGGTCAGATCTTCCTTGAGGCAGATATGTTCAACGCGGGTATTCGCCCAGCCATGAACGCCGGTATTTCTGTTTCACGTGTAGGTGGTGCTGCTCAAACTAAGATTATTAAGAAGCTCTCAGGCGGTATCCGTACAGCCTTGGCGCAGTACCGTGAATTGGCAGCGTTTTCGCAGTTCGCATCTGATCTTGATGACGCAACTAAAGCACAGCTAGATCATGGTGAGCGAGTAACAGAGCTAATGAAGCAAAAACAGTACTCACCTCAGAGTATTGCAGAAATGGGCGTGATGGTTTACGCCGCAGATCAGGGCTTTTTGAAAGAGATTGAGGTGAGCAAGATTGGTGATTTCGAGTCTGCCCTTCTGTCATATATGAAAGCAGAGCACAGCGATCTAATGGATCAGATCAACCAAGCTGGTGATTATAACGACGATATTGCAGCTGGATTCAAAGCAGCATTAGAAAAGTTTGTTTCAACTCAAACTTGGTAATCCAGGTTAAATAGGTAGACACATACGATGGCAATCGGAAAAGAAGTAAAAACGAAAATTGCTAGTATCGGTAGTACGCAAAAAATTACCAGCGCCATGGAAATGGTTGCGGCGAGTAAAATGCGGCGTGCCCAAGATCGCATGGCTCTAGGGAAACCCTATGCTACGCGTATTCGTGATGTGGTTGGCCATATTGCTAATGCTGTTTCTGAGTATAAGCATCAGTATCTTGAGCAAAGAGATGTTAGGCGCGTCGGTTATATTATTGTTTCAACCGACAGAGGTCTTTGTGGCGGCCTAAATATTAACTTGTTTAAAGCGGCGCTTCGCTCAATGAAGGAATGGTCTGACCAAGAGGTAGAAGTTGATATCTGTGTGGTTGGTAACAAAGCGGCAAGCTTCTTCGGTTCGGTTGGCGGTAATGTGGTTGCGGCGATTAAAGACGTCGGCGATGAGCCTGTTGCTCAAGATTTAATTGGTGGCGTCAAAGTTATGTTAGACGCCTTTGACCAGGGCAACCTGGACAAGCTGTTCGTTGTTAGTAATGAGTTTGTTAACACAATGACCCAGACGCCCACGGTAGAGCAACTTTTGCCACTGGCACCAATTACAGATGGCAATCTTTCCCATCACTGGGACTATATTTATGAGCCAGATGCTCAAGAATTACTGGATGGTTTATTGATTCGTTATATTGAATCTCAAGTGTATCAAGGCGTTGTTGAAAACAAAGCCTGTGAGCAGGCAGCGCGTATGCTTGCAATGAAAAATGCCACCGAAAATGCTGGTGAGCTTATTGATGAATTGCAATTGCTTTATAACAAAGCGCGCCAGGCAGCGATTACTCAAGAGCTGTCAGAAATAGTAAGTGGTGCTGCGGCTGTTTAAAGTCTAACGAAATTTAAAAAGGTTTAGTCAAGAGGAACCGAACATGAGTAGTGGAAGAATCGTACAAATTATTGGTGCTGTGATCGACGTGGAATTCCCGCGAGATCAAGTCCCCAGCGTGTATGACGCACTAAGAGTTGATGACAAAGGGTTAACCCTAGAAGTTCAACAGCAGTTGGGCGACGGAGTGGTCCGAACCATTGCTATGGGTTCTTCGGAAGGTATTAGCCGAGGTTTAAGTGTTGAAAACACCAAGGCGCCGATTTCAGTTCCTGTGGGAATTGAAACTCTCGGCCGAATCATGGATGTTCTAGGCAACCCTATTGACGAAAAAGGGCCTATTGGCGCGAAAGAAGCCATGGCAATTCACCGTAAGCCTCCTGCTTATGATGAGTTGGCAGCGTCCGATGAGTTACTTGAAACCGGCATTAAGGTGATCGATTTAGTTTGTCCATTTGCTAAGGGCGGTAAAGTAGGTCTCTTTGGCGGTGCAGGTGTGGGCAAGACTGTAAACATGATGGAACTGATTAATAACATCGCTACCGAGCATTCCGGATTATCTGTTTTTGCTGGTGTTGGCGAGAGAACGCGAGAAGGTAATGACTTCTATTACGAGATGCAAGAGTCTGGCGTTGTAAATATTGAAACACCAAGTGATTCAAAAGTAGCAATGGTATATGGCCAGATGAATGAGCCGCCAGGAAACAGGCTGCGCGTAGCACTGACTGGGCTTACCATGGCAGAAAAATTCCGAGATGAAGGAAAAGATGTTCTTCTGTTTGTCGATAATATTTACCGATACACTTTGGCCGGTACTGAGGTTTCAGCTCTGTTAGGTCGTATGCCATCTGCGGTGGGCTATCAGCCGACTCTTGCAGAAGAGATGGGTGTACTTCAAGAGCGGATTACTTCGACTAAGACGGGTTCCATTACTTCGGTACAGGCTGTATATGTACCAGCAGATGACTTAACTGACCCCTCTCCTGCTACGACGTTTGCGCATTTGGACTCTACTGTTGTATTGAGTCGAGACATTGCCTCTAAAGGTATTTACCCTGCAGTAGATCCTTTGGATTCAACATCACGACAGTTGGATCCGCTGATTATCGGCCAGGCACATTACGAAGTCGCTCGTGGCGTTCAGTCAGTACTACAGCGCTATAAAGAATTGAAAGATATTATTGCTATCTTGGGAATGGATGAGTTGTCTGAAGAAGACAAGCTTGCCGTATCTCGAGCGCGTAAAATAGAACGATTCTTATCTCAGCCTTTCCACGTAGCTGAAATTTTTACTGGTTCTCCAGGCAAGTATGTTTCTTTGAAAGATACTATTGCTGGCTTCCAAGGTATTTTGGATGGCGACTATGATGATCTCCCAGAGCAAGCTTTCTACATGGTTGGCTCAATTGAAGAAGCGGTAGAAAAAGGTAAGAATGTTTAAACCATTGATCAAGGGCTGTAAAAAATGGCGATAACTGTTCATTGTGACATCGTAAGTGCAGACGAATCCTTATTTTCGGGTGCGGTTACTATGGTCGTTGCTACAGGTTCTCTAGGGGAGCTTGGTATTACTCCCGGTCACGCGGCATTGCTAAGCGATCTGCGTCCTGGTCCTGTTCGATTGGTTAAAGAGACGGGTGAAGAGGAAGTTTACTATCTCTCTGGCGGATACCTAGAGGTTCAGCCTGGCAGTATAGCGATTCTTGCTGACACGGCCGTTAGAGCAGGAGATATTGATGAAGCGGCGGCGGCGGAAGCAGTCAAATCCGCTGAAACTGCAATAGCTAATCAAACAGGTGAAATTGAATACTCTAAAGCTGCGGCAATGCTTGCTGAGGCTACCGCACAACTGCGTACAGTGCAGACCATACGGAAGAAACTTGGCGGATAAACTTAGTGTTACCAGTTTCAAAAGAGCAGCTTGACTGCTCTTTTTTTTCGTCTAACCTAAATATCATTCAATAGTACATATAAAGTAAATATAAGAGCCTTGAGTTGTGGCTTTATAACAAGTACCGTAAAACATGGAACCACCGAAGAACCAAGGCATGATCAATGGATAAAGTTAATTTTGTAATTCTCGCAGCAGGCAAAGGAACGCGGATGCGTTCTGCTATGCCAAAAGTACTACACAAATTGGCTGGTCGGTCGATGCTTGGCCACGTGGTGGACGCGGTAGATAGTCTTGGAATAGCTCAAAAGATCATAGTCACAGGGCATGGGGCAGAACAGGTTGAGGCTGCGTTTCAAAATGACACTACTCAGTTTGTTCAGCAAACGGAGCAGCTAGGGACTGGGCATGCAGTACAGCAGGCAGAGCCAGCGCTAGGCGATGACGCAACGGTTATTGTTTTATATGGCGATGTTCCCTTAATCCGGCCAAAGACCATTGCAAAAATATTGGATGTGGTGTCCTCCACTACCATGGGATTACTCACGATTCATTTGGATAATCCCCAGGGTTATGGGCGGATTGTTCGCGGTAACGGCGATGTCATTGAGGCCATTGTTGAGCAAAAAGATGCCACTGCAGATGAGCTTAGTATTACTGAGGTTAATACCGGGGTAATGGCCTTAAAAGCTGAACATCTCCGAGCATGGCTACCAAAAATTACTAACAATAATGCTCAAGGGGAGTATTATCTGACTGATCTTATTGCCATTGCTAGGCAGCACGGCGTGGAAATAGTCAGTATTAACCCAGAATCAGCCACCGAGGTAGAGGGTGTGAATAATCGAGTGCAACTTAGTCAATTAGAAAGAGCGCACCAAAAGCAGTTGGCCGAAGCGCTCATGGTTTCGGGTACTAGCCTGGCGGATCCAGAGAGATTCGATCAGCGTGGCGAGTTGATTGCGGGCACCGATAATTTTATCGACGTTAACTGTGTATTTGTGGGTAAAGTCACCATTGGCAGTGGCGTGACAATTGGTGCTAACTGCCATATTACTGATAGCGTTATTGGTGATGGTGTCCAGATTTTACCGAACACGATTATAGAATCTTCAGTGGTTGGCGATCGCGCGGTTATCGGGCCTTTCGCAAGACTGCGCCCAGGGACAGAGTTAGCTAGCGACACAAAAATCGGAAATTTTGTTGAAACCAAAAAAGCCTTGGTCGGCAAGGGTAGCAAAATTAATCATCTTAGCTATGTCGGTGATGCAGAGTTAGGCGAAGAGGTTAATATTGGTGCTGGCACTATTACGTGCAATTATGACGGGGTGAACAAGCATAAAACCAGTCTTGGAGATAAGGTATTTATTGGCTCTAACAGCACGCTCGTAGCGCCCATAAACGTTGATAACGGTAGCTTTGTTGCAGCAGGCTCCACGGTTACCAGCAAAGTACCAAAGGATAGTTTGGCTGTAGGCCGCGCCAAGCAGCGCAATATTGACGGCTGGAAACGGCCCACTAAAAAAGGAAAGGAAGACTGATTTATGTGTGGAATTGTAGGCGCAGTTTGCCAAAGAAATGTTTACAAGATTTTAATAGAAGGCCTTAATCGCCTTGAGTACAGAGGCTATGATTCCGCTGGCCTGTCTGTTTTAGATGCAGATCAAATACTCCAGACACGGAAGACTTTTGGCAAAGTTGCAGATCTTAAGGCCTTATGTAAAACACATTTCGCCGTTGGCAATAGCGGTATTGCCCATACTCGCTGGGCTACTCACGGTGAGCCGAGTAGTGTCAATTCTCACCCTCATACGTCTGCTGGTATATCGGTTGTTCATAATGGGATTATAGAAAATCATGACGCGCTGCGAGAAGAAATGCGGAATGCGGGCTACACCATCGCATCTGATACTGACAGTGAAGTTATCGCACACCTGATTCATAGTTACTTGGATGAAGCCACTGATCTGCGGCAAGCAGTAACAAAAACCATCTCTAGGTTAGAGGGTGCCTATGCATTGGGTGTTATGTCACAAGATCATCCAGACTTGCTGATTGGCGCTCGCAGTGGAAGCCCATTAGTGGTGGGCGTAGGCATGGATGAACATTTCATTGCTTCTGATCAGATGGCATTACGCCAAGTAACAGACCGATTTATCTATTTAGAGGAAGGCGATGTAGTCGAGCTCACCAGCGAGTCATATAAAGTGATCAATGGGCAAGGCAAAGTTGTTGATCGTGAAGTGCATCAACTTGAAGACACGGATCACTTAGCTGACAAAGGGGACTATCGGCATTTCATGCAAAAAGAAATGTTTGAACAGGCATCTGTTATCGCAGACACGCTTGCTGGCCGAGTTGGCACAGATCATATAAACGAGGCAATTTTTGGGTATCAGGCAGAAACGCTTTTTACACAAACTAAAAATATTCATATTATTGCCTGTGGTACCAGCTACCATTCAGGATTAGTTGCTAAGTATTGGCTAGAGGATTTAGCAGGAACTCCCTGTCAGGTAGAAGTCGCCAGTGAGTATCGATACAGAAATGCAGCAGTACCTGAAGGCACATTATTTGTCACCATATCTCAGTCTGGTGAAACAGCTGACACCCTTGCTGCATTGCGTAAAGCGAAAGAAAGCGGGTATTTGGGGTTCGTGGCGATATGCAATGTGGCCAACAGCTCCTTAGTTCGTGAGTCCGATATTTCTCTTATGACCATGGCAGGTCCAGAAATCGGTGTTGCCTCAACTAAGGCATTTACTACGCAATTGGTGGCATTACAGCTATTAACTCTTTCTCTTGGTAGGCACACAGGCTTGGACGCTTCTGTAGAAAAGCAAATGATTGAAAATTTGCATGAACTGCCCGGTTTGTGTGAGCGAGTATTGGCTTTAGACCCAGTGATTGAAAAAGTATCGGAGGCTTTTGCGAACAAGCACCATGCTTTGTTTTTGGGTCGCGGTGAACAGTATCCGATTGCCCTTGAGGGCGCTTTGAAGTTAAAAGAAATCTCTTATATTCATGCTGAAGCCTACCCTTCTGGCGAATTAAAGCATGGGCCACTGGCCCTGGTAGACGAGGATATGCCGGTGGTGACTGTCGCGCCCAACAACGAACTGCTTGATAAGTTAAAGTCGAACTTACACGAGGTTCGAGCACGCGGTGGCGAACTGTTCGTGTTTGCAGACTGTAACGCTAGCTTTAAAAGTGAGCCGGGAATTATCGTCATCGACATGCCCCCCATCCCAAAAAGCCTTGAGGCTATTGTTTATACCTTGCCGCTTCAGCTTTTGTCTTATCATGTTGCTCTACTTAAAGGAACTGATGTCGACCAACCGAGGAATTTAGCCAAGTCCGTGACTGTCGAGTAGTTTTGAACGGAGAATTAAATAAAAAATTTATGTTCAACCCTACCATTCGACTTGAGACGAATTTATTTTCTCTAGTCCAACTAGAACAGTCCCACTATGAAGAACTATACACAGTTGCCAGTAACCCTATAGTTTGGGAACAGCACCAGGAAAAAAATAGGTGGCAAGAAGAAAATTTCTTAAAATTTTTTCAAAAAGCAATTCAAAACAATAATGGATGTTTTGTTGTTTTTAATAAGAACTTGAACAAAATTATTGGTTCAACAAGATTCTATTTAAGCACCAAGGATTCTATCAAAATAGGATATACATTTTTATCTCCTGAATATTGGGGCACTGGTGCTAACAAAGAGATAAAAAAGGCAATGCTAGATTATGCATTTGAATTCGTAGATAAAGTTTATTTTGATGTAGGTAAAAAAAATATACGATCAAGGACTGCGGTTGAAAAGTTAGGAGCAGTGTTGTCGGATAAGACAGATGAAAAAGTTTTTTATCGGATTGATAAAGAAAGATATTTTGGGGTATAGATTATGATGGAAGATAAATATATTAAGTTTTACAAAACCTTTGATAAAAGATTTAAGAGCAATAACAATCTTATTCTCTGTTCGAAAACACTCAGTGACGGTGGGGTTAGTTCAACCCAACTTTCGTTTTAACCTCGCATTCTGCGGGGGTTTTACAAATCACTAAAAATTAAATTAAATTACTTCTGTAAGGGAATTTAAACAATATTCAATATTCTTTTTATTAGAAGATTGCCCCAT
>Ga0208948_1000507_pt1 | contig 17957 bp, 11 predicted proteins | sample AOAMet11_17_M020_2_FD_188228 | JGI IMG/M metagenome (GOLD analysis project Ga0208948, IMG submission 188228) | Ammonia-oxidizing marine microbial communities from Monterey Bay, California, USA - CAN11_17_M020 (SPAdes) | ecosystem: Environmental > Aquatic > Marine > Intertidal zone | place...
ATAAAATCTTCTTCCTTCATTTCTTCTAAATGATCTACAGATAAAGCTCCTAATTTTACAGACGCTTCAACTCCTCCAATAGAATTGAATTGGTTTACATGGGTTTTTGATTGTATTCCATATTTTTTTGCTGCTTTTAGTAATCTTGTAGTGTCTTCAACCGAGAAGTATCCTTTTTCGCAAAAAATATCTACATAATTTGCCAGATTCTCTTTTGCAACTATTGGTAACATCTCATTTATTACCAAATCCATATATCCATCTTTATTATCCTTAAATTCTTTTGGTAAGGCGTGAGCAGCTAAAAAAGTAGCTTTTATTGTTATTTCCGAATTCTCTTTTAATCTTTTTATTACACGGAGTATTTTAAGTTCTGCATCTAGGGTTAGTCCGTAACCGCTTTTTATTTCAATAGCTCCAGTTCCCATTTTTATCAGATTATTTAATCTTTCTATAGAAATGTTGTAAAGCTGATCTTCAGAGGTGTTTTGAAGTTTTTCTGCAGAGTTTAGTATTCCACCTCCTCTTTGAGCTATTTCTTCATACGAAAGTCCATTTATCCGGTCTACAAATTCATCTTCTCTACTTGATGCAAAAACTAAATGTGTGTGGGAGTCGCAATAAGTAGGAAATACCATTCCTCCTTCGGCATCTATTATTTCAATATTGTTCCAATCCTCAATTCCTTTCCAATCATCCATACTTCCAAATGAAGTAATAATACCATCTTCAATTTCTACAAATGCATTTTTTATGGTAGAAATTTGGGACATTTCTTTTCCTGCTACCCATTTTCTGGCAGTTTGTTCCGTCTGAATTAGTTCCGAAATATTTTTTATTACCGTTTTCATATAAATTATTATTGTGCGAAATTACAAAATTCAGCTCAATCTTTATTCATATATTTGCCTTATGGGAAATTCTTCTGGAAAAATCTTTAGATTAACTACTTTTGGAGAGTCGCACGGAGTTGCAATTGGAGGTGTTATTGATGGCTGTCCCGCTGGAATGAAGATTGATTTTGAGAAAATTCAGCATCAATTAGATAGAAGAAAAGCAGGGCAATCTAAGATTACGACTCAGAGGAAAGAATCGGATAAAGTTGAAGTTTTATCTGGTATATTTGAAGGTAAAACAACTGGAACTCCTATAGGATTTATCATGAAAAATGAGGATGCAAAAAGTAAGGACTATTCTCATATAAAAGATACTTTTCGTCCCTCTCATGCTGATTTTACTTATCAGAAAAAATATGGGATTAGAGATTATAGAGGAGGAGGTAGGTCATCAGCAAGGGAAACTGCAAATTGGGTAGTAGCTGGATCTATTGCTCAGCAGATTTTATCAACGAAAGGAGTAGAGATAAAAGCGTATGTAAGTGCAGTGGGCAGTGTAAAACTAAATAAGTGCTATAAAGAAATGGATCTTTCTAATATAGATGGTAATATTGTAAGATGTCCTGATTCTGAATATACAGAAAAAATGATTTTTGAGATAGTTAAGGTAAAGAAGGAAGGTGATACTATTGGAGGTGAAATTACTGTAATTGCTAGTGGAGTTCCTGTAGGGTGGGGAGAACCTATATTTGACAAGCTACATGCCGATATTGGGAAAGCAATGCTCAGTATTAACTCGGTACATGGATTTAAATATGGCTTTGGTGGAGTAGATATTTCCGAGAGTAAAGGGAGTGAGGTAAATGATATTATTATAGATAAGGAAGGGACTACTAAAACTAACTACTCTGGTGGTATACAAGGTGGGGTAAGTAACGGAAATGATATTTATGCGGAAGTGTTTTTTAAACCAGTGGCTACTATTATGCAAAAACAAAATTCAATAGATACAGAAGGAAATAAGAAAGAAGTAGAAGGAAAGGGAAGACATGATGCTTGTGTAGTGCCAAGGGCGGTAGCTATTGTAGAAAGTATGATGGCACTTACCTTAGTAGACCATTATTTGATAAATAGAACAAATAAATTATGAAAAAAATACCTTTACACTGGAAAATAATAATCGGAATGGTTTTAGGTGTAGTTTACGGCCTAATTGCTAATAAATTAGGTTGGGTAGATTTTACCAATGATTGGATAAAACCATGGGGTAAAATTTTTGTAAATCTTTTAAAGTTAATTGCAGTGCCTTTAGTATTTGCATCTCTTATAAAAGGAGTTGCGTCTCTTTCAGATATCTCAAAACTTAGTAGGATAGGAGGGAAAACCATTGCTATTTATTTAGTTTCTACAGTAATAGCGGTTACTATTGGTCTTCTACTAGTGAATACCGTAAAACCAGGAGAGGGTTTTGATAAAGATTCTATCTCGAAAACAGAGCAGATACAAGAAGGTGCTAACAAAAAAATAAAAGCAGCTGAAAACGTAAAAGATGGAGGTCCTCTTCAGTTTCTGGTAGATATTGTTCCTACTAATATATTTGATGCAGCATCTAACAACCGAAATATGTTACAGGTTATCTTTTTTGCCATCCTTTTTGGTATTGCCTTAGTAATGCTTCCTAATGAGAAAACAACCTATGTAAAAGGATTCTTTGATGGAATAAATGATATTATTCTCCAGATTGTAGATATAATAATGATGACGGCGCCTTATGGTGTATTTGCACTTTTAGGTGGTCTGGTAGTAGATTTTGGAGCAAGTGCAGAATTATTTATAGCGCTTGCAAAATATTCTGTAACAGTTATCGTTGGATTGCTACTTATGATCTTAGTAGTTTATCCACTTATTTTTAGAATATTTACTAAAATGAAGTATAAAGATTTCTTTAAAGGAATAATGCCAGCTCAGATGCTTGCATTTTCTACTTCATCCTCTGCTGCTACACTTCCTGTAACTATGGAAAGGTGTGAAGATCATTTAGGTGTTTCTGAGGAAGTGTCTTCTTTTGTGCTGCCACTTGGAGCTACAATAAATATGGATGGAACCTCACTTTATCAGGCGGTAGCAGCTGTATTTATAGCGCAAGCTTACGGGATGGATTTAGATATGGGTCAGCAGCTTACAATTGTGCTTACTGCCACTTTAGCATCTATAGGAGCTGCAGCCGTTCCTGGGGCTGGAATGGTGATGCTGGTTATTGTATTAGGAGCTATTGGAGTTCCAACCGAAGGATTAGCGCTTATTTTTGGTGTAGATAGGTTATTAGATATGATGAGAACAGTAGTAAATGTAACTGGAGATGCAACTGTAGCAACTGTTGTTGCTTCTACTGAAGGTCAGTTAAGAGAGGTTACAGAGGAAGAATTAATGAGTTAATGAATAGACTCTTTTTCATATTATTTTCATTTTTTATTATTGGATCTTCTGCTCAGGACTGTTATGTTCAGAAGAAGAAGTCGGTAAAAACGATGAAAAAACTAAATCATAATTTACCTCATTATTCTTTTAGGGAGGTAAAGGATCTATTATCTGAGATTGAAACAGATGGAGAGTTTGCGGAAGTTTACGATATGTATTCTCTTATTTACTGGCTTAAAGAGGATGTTATTCAGTCAAAATTTTATGCTCAGAAAACCTTAAAACTTTGTCCTGACAAGTTCTCTACTTCAAATTATATTTTAGGTATTTTAAATTTTAAGGCCAGAAATTACCAATCTTCTGTAGATTTTTTGCAAAAGTCTATTAGTATTGGATTAAAATACAGATTTAAAGAAAATGCTAATGCAACTTTAGAAAGCGCAATCGTTTTATCTCAAATAATGAATGATACTGTTCCGTATAATCCTGAGATTGTCGAAGGTATTTCTACTGAGGCGGATGAATACTTGCCATTGATATCTCCAGATCAAGAGATTGTTTTATATACCAGAAGAGGAATAAGTAACGAGTTTGGAGTGATAGATAAAAAATCAGAAGATTTTGTATTTTCTGAAGGTAGTTTAGAAGATAGTTTTAATGATGGAGAGGATATGCCCTTCCCTTTTAATCAGAATAATAATGAAGGAGGAGCAAGTATTACAATTGATAATAAAGTTTTGTTTTTTACCATATGCAGTAAATTCTCTTCTTCCTATAATAATTGCGATATCTATTATGTAGAAAAAGAAGATAGTTTATGGACAGATTTAAAGCCACTCCGATCTGTAAACAATCCTAAAAGTTGGGAGTCTCAACCTTCTGTTTCTGCAGATGGTAATTCTTTAATTTTCGCTTCTGACAGAAGAGGTGGTTATGGAGGTATTGATTTATATATTGTAAAAAAAGATGAATTTGGATATTGGGGAGTTCCACAAAATATGGGAGAAGTGATAAACTCAAATTTAAATGAAAAATCTCCATTTTTTCATATAGATGGAGAAACAATGTATTTTGCTTCTCAGCAATTCCCATCCTTAGGAGGGTATGATATTTTCATTTCTAAAAAAGGAGAGGATGGAGAATGGAAATCACCAAAAAACATTGGATTTCCTATAAATACAGTTCATGATGAGTTAGGAATGTTTGTTACAACTGATGGAGAAACAGCTTATTTTTGTTCTAATAAACTTGAAGGGATTGGTGGATGGGATTTGTATTCCTTTAATTTGCATGATAAGGCAAAGCCTAAAAGAGTATTGTTTTTAAAAGGAGATATTACTAATAGTGACGGAGTGATGGTGGATAGCGTTTCTTTAGAACTTAAAAACATAACAACTAATGAGGTGACTCAAATTTCTGTAAATGGAGGTAAGTATGTAAGTGCTATTGCACTGGAAGATTCAGATGATGTTTTGATAACTTTTAATAAAGAGGGGTATGCTTTTAATTCTCATTATATTTCATCTACAGATGAAGAGTTTTCTGGTCCTGCAAAAATGGATGTAAATATTGATAAGATTGAGAGTGGAAATACTTTTAAACTTAATAATATCTTTTTTGAAACGGATTCCTTTAATATAACTTCCTTAAGTACAAGATCTACTCTTATAGAATTCTCAAATTATCTGAAAAGGAATAAGAATTTAGAGTTGTTGATTTCCGGTCATACGGATAATGTTGGAAATAAAGATGATAATCAGATATTATCTGAGAATAGAGCTCAGTCCGTGTATAATTTCTTAGTAGAAAACGGAATTAGTGAAGATAGATTGACTTATAAAGGTTTTGGAGAGTCTGATCCTATTTCTGACAATTCTACTTCTGTAGGAAGGTCAAAAAACAGAAGGACAGAATGTACGATAATTAATAAATAAAAAAATCCCAACCTCTCGGATGGGATTTAATAATTTATTTGAATACTAATTATTTTTGTTCTTTAATTCTTGCAGATTTTCCAGTTAAGTTTCTTAAATAGAAAATTCTAGATCTTCTAACTTTACCTTTCTTGTTTATTTCAATTTTATCAATTAAAGGTGAGTTGACTGGGAAGATTCGTTCTACTCCGATACCAGAAGATATTTTTCTGATGGTGAAAGTTTCAGTTGCTCCAATTCCTCTTCTTTGTATTACATCTCCTTTAAAAAACTGAATTCTTTCTTTGTTTCCTTCTCTAATCTTGTAATAAACAGTTATAGTGTCTCCTGCCCCAAAGTTTGGAATATCATTTTTCGTATTAATTTCTTTAGAGATTTGTTCTGTTACGTTCATTTTCTTCTTAATTTATATATTTCAGAATGGTTTGCAATATTACTAATTATTTTTTATAATACTATAGAAAAAGAATGAGAAAAATATTTATTTTATTTCAATAAATCTGGACGGATTTTTTTTGTTCTTTCTAGAGATTTATCCTCTCTCCATTGTTCTATCAATTTCTGGTTTCCTGATAGAAGTATTTCAGGAACTTCCCATCCTTTGTAGTCTGATGGCCTAGTGTAAATAGGGTAAGAAAGCAGGTTATCTTGAAACGAATCAGAAAGAGCTGATGTTTCATCTGATATTACTCCAGGAATAAGTCTGATAATAGAGTCCGTGAGTACAGCAGCAGCTAATTCTCCTCCAGTCAGAACATAATCTCCTATAGAAATTTCCATTGTAATTAAATGATCTCGGATTCTCTGATCAATTCCTTTATAATGACCACAAAGAATCATTAGATTTTTTGAAGAAGATAATTTGTTAGATGTTCCTTGATTGAGAGTTGGAGCGTCTGGAGTTAGATATATTATTTCATCATACTTTCTTTCAGATTCTAATTTTGAGATACAATCGTCAATTGGCTGAATGTTCATTACCATTCCGGATCCTCCACCAAATTGATAGTCGTCTACGCTTTTTTGTTTATTGGTTGAGTAGGATCGGAGATCGTGAATATTGATTTCTACTTTATTTTTTTCTTGAGCTATTTTTACTATTGAGTGAGAAAAAGGGCCTTTAAAAAAGTCAGGAAATATGGTGATTATATCTATTCTCATTTTGCTAAAATACAAAACTTAATTTTAATAAAAACCATTAATAATTACTCAAAAATACATACTGACAAAATGTCAAAACAAAAATATAAACCACAATAACTCAGTAACATACAGTTTTTAAATGAATAGATTGTCTATATACGTAAATTGCAACTGAATTTATAGTGTAATTTAAAATATTTCAAATATTTGATTAAGAAAATGACTAGTTTTTTTGTGACTTATTTTCTTTGTTTACATACTTTCACTATATAAATTTATTAGCCATTACTATAAAATATATATTATGATAAGTAATAAAATAGTAATGCGATTTTTCCAGTCAATAAAGTAATTTTAATACATTGTATTGGTATATATTAAACTTTCATGATTCCAATATTAATTATACACTATAAAAAAAAGTGTTCTTTTACAGAGAACACTTTTAAGATATAATTAAGTAAGTATCTAGTAGATGTTTACTTTAGTTGTTGATTTGTTATTCAGAACATCAGATAGTTCAATAATATAGATCCCATCAGATAAATTTGAAGTAGAGATTATTTTTGAATCAGAATTTATAGATTTTACAAGCTGACCATTTATATTATAAATAGTAATGAACTCAATTGTGTTCGTAGCATCAATATTGATTTTTCCATCTGAATAAAATACAGAGAAATATTGTTCTTTCTCCTGAATAGAAGTAACATTACAAGCACTTAGACAAGCAGCTTGAGTCAGATATTGTCCGTTCCCTGTTCCAGGATCAGAACAATTACCTTGTCCATCACAGTCCCAACTTGTAGTAACCTGTTGTTCAGTTGCAGTATAAACATTAGTATATATTTGATCTCCGCTATTATCCCCATCTCCATTTGCAGTTATAGCACAAACATAAAAATCTACAGTACCAAAAGAACTAGCAAAACCTGGAGCTGTCCAATCTACTTCCCAAGTTCCTCCTAAAGTTCCTGACATTTTATGAGTTACTGCATTGTTTCCATTTATTAGTTTTGTCTCAGAAGCATTTGTTATTATAAAATTACCAGATTTTGACGATCCATTCTCGGCAGTAAGTTCAAACCCATAGGTTGAAAAAGATGGGTGAGAGGCTGTGACAGTAACAGTGTAAGTTTGTCCTGGAACGTATTCATTGTTTGGCATATTAGAAGTTATTACTACGCTACCTTGTCCATTATTTAATGTTGCATTATGGCATCCTGTACAATTACTGCCATCAATAGGAGAGTTTGTTTTTCCTCCAGGAGATCCATTCACTGTTCCTTTTGTTATTTCAGGATAAGTAAGTAATAGTAGACCTATGAGTATGCTTGTAGTAAATAGTAATGTTTTTTTCATATTAGTTTTAGTTTGTACAAATATACAAAATAAATTAACTCTTTAATTTTGGATCTAAAGCATCTCTAGAAGCTTCAGCAATCATATTGTAAATAGTAATGGTAATAAATATTGCAATTCCTGGAAAAATAATTAGCCACCATGCTTCTATATTACCCCTTCCTAGATTTAATAAAGACCCCCAAGTTACTACATCATCTGGAACTCCTATTCCTAGAAAAGAAAGACCACTTTCAATTAGAATCGCAGACGCAATACCAAAAGCAATACTTACAAACACTGGAGCTAGAGCATTTGGTAGAGCATGTTTGAAAATTGTTCTGACAGAAGAGAATCCTAGCGATTTTGAAGCTTGTACAAATTCTAATGATTTTATTCTTAAGAATTCAGCTCTTGTAAATCTAGCAATTCTAGTCCATCCTGTAATTCCGATAATAACCATAATAATAGTAAGACTTCTTTCCATTATCGCTGTAACTGTTATAATTAATAAAAGTCTAGGAATAGAGTTCAATATTTCAATTCCTCTAGAAACCATAGAGTCGATTGGTACATAAATGTCAGTTGATAACCATTTATTAGTAATTAATTTACTTAATAATCGGAATACATAAGTTATACCAAGTATGATAAGAATAGAAATTGAGAATTCTACCATTCCTTCTGATGTACTTTGAGAGAATCCATCTGATATTGTATATTTTCTCTGACCAAAACCATAAAAGAATCCAAAAAATAAACCTATTATTGTCATATAATATTTAATTCTCCTCATCTTTAAGTCTCTGTCTCCAAAGAATCCAGCAAAAGAACCGAGTATTATTCCAATAAATGAAGCAATTCCCATAGAAATCAACCCAACTTTTAAAGCAATTTGAGTTCCGTGTATTAAACCAGAAAGTAAATCAGCTCCTTTTCCATCAGTTCCTAAATGATGTCGAAACCTAGTTGGAGAATCTATTAATTCTCCTTTATGATTTGTGAATTCTTGTTTACCATTAGGAGATACATAATCATTATTTTCCTTATCAAGGAAGGAAGGAGAGTATGGAATTGGAGTATAAATAACGCTCTCTAAATCTAGTTTTCTCCAATCTGTAATATCAAATTGCAATTTTTCTATTTCTCCAGTTTGAGGATCCTTTATTTCAACTGTTGTTTTTTTGTCTTCAAAAGCAGGATACATTGTTACTCCTTTGTATACAGCATACAATGGTTGGTTATTTGCAATTAGTGGTGCGAATCTTGCAATAAGAATTAGAATTACTAATAGGTATAAACTAAATAATGCAATTTTATTTTTTCTAAATTGATTCCATGCGTATTTCTGAAAAGAGAAGTTGTTTTTATCCGCTCTTTTCTTCGATGCTTGATAGAAACCTATAATAGGCCCAATCAGCTCTCCGAATCCTGGCCACATAATCCAACCTAATATAAACCCAACAATTAGTTTCTTAATTAGTGAAGATCTAAAATAACCTTCTTCTTTACTCTTAATATTAGAGGCAATAAGTACAGAAAGACTTACAGATAAAATACAGTATATAGATATATAAATTACAGATGTTTCTCCAATATATATAATACTAAAAAATAGTGCGTATATTAAAGCTAAAATAGACGCTTTAATAATATCAGTTTTATTCTCTTTATTTATTATCATAGTTTTATTTATAAGAAATTCTTGGATCCACTACAGCGTAAAGCAAATCAGCAACTAAATAACCAATCATAGTTAGGAATCCAATTAGTGTAAAGAATGCAGTAATCATTGGGTAATCATAATTTAAAATTGCATTAAACATCTCTGTTCCCATTCCAGGTATAGAGAAGATTACTTCTATGATAATAGATCCCCCAACCGACATTGGAAAAATTGCTGCAAAAACAGTAATAATAGGTAATAATGAATTTCTAAGTGCATGTTTTAGAATTACTTTGTTTTCTGAAAGTCCTTTAGCTCTTGCAGTTCGTATATAATCTTGAGAGACAATTTCAATCATTCCTACCCTCATAATTCTACTTAAGAATGCGAAAGATCCATATGTATATGTAATTAGCGGTAGAACTAAATAGGGCATCTGATGTTGTATTCTTTCCCAATTAAAAATACTCCAATTAGGATTGTAGCTTATAGGATCTTTAATTCCTGATTCCGGAAACCACAATAGTGTATCAGGGTTTGCAAAAAATAATAATAGTACTGTACCAACAAAGAACGATGGTAAAGAATATAACATAAATAGGACTAAAGATATTCCTTTATCAATCTTTGAGTCTTTTTTGTAAGCAGAATAAATACCGATAGGGAGACTAATTAGATATGCAATTAGGATAGACAAAAGAGAGAGAGTAAATGAGATACCTACTTTTTCCCATATTTTATCCTTAATTGGCTGTGAGTCTTTATAAGAAACTCCAAAATCACCTCTGATAATTCCTTTTCTCTTCGTTTTCTTACTATGAAATAAGTCTCCGAATACCCACCAATGATATTGAGAATTTATTCCGTACCAATTTATCGAAGGGATGTATGTTTTCCATCTTGTTGATTTTTTTGATAAACTTTTTCTTTTCTTTACAACTAGTTTGTATGGTGAAATTAATTCAGGGAAATACGTTCTTTTTGAGATTAATTTTTCAAGAATTTCATACTTTCCATCTACAAGTTCTTTTTTATTTTCTTCTAATAATCCTACAATGTTAAATCCAATTTGATTTAGTTCCTCATTAACCTTGTTTTTATCTAATGTTGTATCTTCTTTACACATTGATTCTATATCAATATTCTGCTGTTCCTTTTGTAACTCTAATAAAGATTTGTAATATTTGTCTACTTCTGACCAGTTTCCAAACTCATGTATTAAGGTTTCTAGATTTTCCCTCTGATCTCTATCTTGTACCTTGTAGAGTGTATCGCAAGAAGCCATATCAGAAACACTGAAATAAAATAAAGGTAAATCTAGTCCCCACTTTTTCCTTAGTTTTTGTTTGTCTTTTTTTGCTGTTCCAGATTGTTTTTCGGCTCCTCCTTCATTACCCGCTGCTTTGGTTAGCGACTCTACCGGGTCCCCAGGAGCATTTATACTTATAATAAATGCAATTAATGAAATTGCAATAATCATGGGTATAAATGCTAATAGTCTTTTTAAGGTGTATTTTAACATGTTTTTACTTTTCTCCAGTTGTTGGAACTAGATTCTTATTATTTATTTTTAGGTTATTTAGAATTACACCCGGACGTTCTGTATACATATTTCTGTTTTCAAATCGTTTGCTTATAGCAATTTTATTTTTAGATGCATACATAAACACATAAGGTTGTTCATCATAAATCTTTGCTTGTAACTTCCAAAGCGCTGCTTTGTGCTTTTCATATTCTAGAGAGCTATTAGCTTCCTGAATATAGGAGTCCGATTCTGCATCTCCAAAACCACAAAAATTAGAACCTTTTGTTACCCATGATGTTGTATGCCATAATTGCATAGGATTAGAATAGGAAGCAGAACCTCCCCATCCACCCATCATGGCGTCAAATTTATGTTCTTGTGCATTCTTGTAAAATAAAGTGAAATCCATTGGAGTTGGAATTGCATCTACTCCGGCTTTATACATACTTTCTTTAATCATAAGCACGATTTCTTTAGATATAGGTGAACTCATATAACTTAATTTAAACGACATTTGTAGTTTTTCTCCATCTACAATCTTATCTCTTATATTATCACCGTCTGTATCAATCCAACCTGATTTATCTAACATCTCTTTTGCTTTCTCTATGTCTAGTGGAATTAATTTTAATGTGTCATTGTAAGTTCTTTTTAGAGGTGATATTTCGGCTGCTTGCCTTGATGCTTTTCCGTCTAAAATTACTTCAATAATGTTGTCAACTGGAACTGTATATGCAATTGCTCTTCTTACTTTTTTATCTGTGAAGAACTTTTTAAATTCAATACCATCAGGTTTGCAATTAAACCCCATGTAACTATAGGCATATCTATCAATATAATCTGAATCGTAGTTATTGTTAAAATATTTTCTCTCCCTTAATTTTGTAAAAGATTTTGTTCCAATTCTGTTAGAGACATCTATTTTATTGCTTTTTAGTGATAGATAAACAGCTGCATCTTCTTTAATAATCTTAAAAATGATTTTATCTGGATAATTTTGATTGTATATAGATTTATTGTTTTCTCCCCACCAATTTCTTTTTTTCTCAAGTATTATATACTCATCAGTTTCCATTGTTTCTACCTGATAGGGTCCTAATCCAACTAATTTTTTTGGAATATAAGAATTATCATCACTATTATATTTTGTGAAATATTCTGATATTTCTTCTGTTGCATATTTCTCATCAAATTTCTCGTCCAGAAGATTTGAAAAACTAACATTATCTAGAATTTTATTTGGATCCCAAAATGACTGTTGTTGAAGATATAACTCTGAAAATATATACTGATTATCTACATGAAGTTGTTGTGCCTGCATTGTAAATTTTAGTGGATTATTTTCGTCTAGTTTAATAGATTTAATAACAGTACTATAATTTGACCTTATTTGAGTATTATTAGTTAAAGGACATATCATGGTTTTAACAGAAAACTCCACATCTTTTGCAGTTAACTGACTTCTGTCATCCCATGTTATTCCATCTTTAATAATATAAGTATATTCTAATCCATCTTCTGATATTTCTGGCATACTTTCTACAAGTGTAGGTATATATTCTAAAGTTTCGTGATCTAGTTTAATAAGTGTTTTTTGAGTGTATTGAAATATAAAGCTTCTAACAGATGAATTGGAATTAAATGGATGTAGTCCATCTGGCCATATGGAAATATGTTGAATTACAATATTATCATCTCCTCTTTCTTTGATACAAGATTGTAAAATGAAGAAACTCAAAATTAGGATAAATATTTTTTTCATTATGTTTAATTTCTTTGCAACGCAAATATAATATTTGAGATTAGTTTTTTGATTGAAAATGCAGAAAAAATAAAACTAAAATATATTTGTGAGTAAGTTAGATTGTAATACATTTGCAATCCGAAAAAATAGTTCTTAAAAAATATTAAAACTGGAGAGGTGCCAGAGTGGTCGATCGGGGCTCCCTGCTAAGGAGTTGTGCCTTTACGGGTACCGGGGGTTCGAATCCCTTCCTCTCCGCAAAATAAAAAGTTATCTTTTTTGTTTGTGATTATAAAACTTTTTTAGATTTGCAAACCTTTTTCGGGGTATAGCGTAGCCCGGTTATCGCGCCTGCTTTGGGAGCAGGAGGTCGCAGGTTCGAATCCTGCTACCCCGACTTTTTTCTCCACCAAAATCGACGATTTTTAGAATAACTTACTGATTACCAACCCCCTTTTTGTTTATTTCGGGAAATTATTTTGTAATTATAATCTTCTTAGTAATAACCATATTTTTTGTTGTAATATTTATCATATAAATACCATCCGATAGATTTTCAGTGTCAATAGAATTTTTGGTAGAAGTTAAGACTAATCTACTAAACATATCATATATTTTAACTGATTCAAAAACTCCTTCAATATTTAAAATATCTTTTACTGGATTAGGGTATATAGAAAAAGATTTGGAATCTTGTTCATTAATTGATGTGACACAAGAAACTTGACAAGAATTTAATGAATTATATTGTCCACTTCCAGTACCGGGATCTATACATGATCCATTGAGACAGTCCCATGATTCAGTTAAGGTAAATTCAGTTATGTTAATATCATCAACATAAAGATTATTTCCTCCTCCAAAAATTCCTTTAATTCCAATATTTACTTCATTTTGACCATCATATGCACTAAGACTAACAGTTGTACTATTCCAGTCTTGAGATGAGGGATAAAAATTACTACTTGGCCATAATATACTTGCTGTATGTAAATTAGTGCCGCTTATTTCATCTACCAATATCCAATTATTCCCACAGTCTAATGAAACCAATATTTGTAATTTATCCATATCAAAACTTTGTTTATTTGCATGAGAAAATGAAAACTCTATTGCGTTGTTAGTTGTGTTTGAGAAATCTAATCTATCAAACATTAAAATTCCATACTCTCCAGGGTTAAACTCTGTCCCAGTTCCAAATCTCCAACGATATGCATTAGGGCTATTTCCAAATCCTCCTACTGGAACACCATTAGTGTATGTAGGATCTATTACACCTATCCAATTTCCATTATCTTCAATTAAAATTGCATTGTTAGGGGCTGGTGTCGCTAGAATATATCCTTCAAATCCTTCTGTATGATTAGTGGCAAATGCTGTTGAAGATAATGTATTAAAGTCTCCAGTGGTTGCAATATTGTTGCCAGAAACATTATCTATATATGATGTTCCACTAATAGTTCCGGAGATAAAGCTAAGAGAGTTAGTCCCAGTAGGAACTGTAATAGTTGGAAATGTTATTGTTGTAGAGGATCCAGCTGCAAGTGGCGTATAAACAGATTGAGAGACAGGAGAATTAGAATTTAAAGTATATGATACTTCAAAAGTATCAACTGAGAGATTACTATTGTTTGTTACTGTTATTTCTGGAGTAAGCACATTATCACAAAGAGATGTTGGCATTGACATGTTAGATGTAGATGACAAATCGATTAAATTTATTCCAGCTGGAACAATATGCGTCATAGATGATTTTGATCCGGTAATTATTTCTTGTTGACCTTCTGCTATAAAAACAGCTACTTCAAGATTAAATAAATCGTAAGCGACTCCATTTAAATCTGCTGGTATTGTATAAGTATATGTGTTAGTCCAGAATCCTGAACTTACAGGAATAGATTCTCCCCATTGTCCTGTGATAAGGTGCCTTAACATATGTTGATGATTATATGTAGGGACCCAAGGCCCTGGAATGATAGATCCAGGATTCCAACTAGCAGCTCCACTTTGAGGTCCAGCAACATTATTCTGTAGTAATGCTACATTTAATGAGTTAGAAGTTCCAGACGTACTTGTTCCTGTATAATAAGCTTCCACAACAACGGTTAGAACTCTACTACTAATATCTAATGTAGATTGAGCTGCTACATTTATATATGAGGGTTGAGATAAGATTTGTGAACTTGCTGAAGACCAATCTCCTCTACTCATTGCGGTTCCTCCACTTTGAGTCATAGAGAATTGATGTCTATTTACTGTTCCTGCAGGATAACCTCCAACATTAGCTTGCCCATCAATTGCAGATCCAAAAGTAGTTCTAAAATCAGGCTCTCCAGCAGATGGAGTAGCATACGATCCTGTATGTATGTTAATTAATACGACATCTCCAGTATTTTGATTATAAATTCCTTGAGCAACCACATGTCCATCAGGACAGTACCCACAATGTATTCCAGTAAATTCTTCTAAAACAACATTTTTATTCTCAGCTGTAGTGCTTACAAAAGTCTGAGACATCATTACGAATGAAGTCCCTAAACATAAGATAAACAGTAAATTCTTTTTCATATTTTTTAATTTTAATTTTAATTTAATAAGGCACTAACTTACAAAAAAATAATTATAATCCTGCTATCCCGACTCTTTTATTTCTAATAATTTTTCTGTAAGTTTGTCGTATGAAAAAACTATTACTATTATTACTTTGTTTGCCAATTATTGGATTTGGGCAAATAGTCCAACCTTGTTTATCAAATGTTGATACTGTAGAATGCGGAGATAGTTCATTATATAATTACACCTATCAAAGGACAAGAGGGTTTTGGTTTCATTCACAATCTACATTTAATATTGTTGGAGTGAAGGCAGCTGATGGAAATCCTGATGGTCTTGCTGCAACACATCAATCAATTGAGATTATTAAATTTGATACTTTGCCATTAACAGGTTCAACTTCTTTTAATCCACACACTACCTTATTTTCTGCTATTAACGTTCCTCATTCATGGTTGACATGTAATGTGCAAATAGATTCCGGTAGTTATTATGGAATTATAGGAGCAAAAAATGATTCTGTGCCATGGCTTATGTACAATTCTTATACAGGAGGAACCCTAAAATTATTAATGAATGGAGATTCTACAGTAATACATAGAGCTGGAGTTCAGTATTCTCTTGGTACGGGATCTCCACAAAATGGTTTGTATTTTGATGATGGATTGTCTTACATAGGAAGAATACATTTTATCACATCAATAGATAATACTCCTCAAATACAAATTATTCAGATTGGGCAAACTATTGAAGCATTAGGATTTGGAGGTATAAGTCCTTATACATTTTTTTGGAATACTGGGGAATCTACCTCATCTATCACTCCACAATCAAATGGAAATTATTGGGCATTAATTACAGACGCAAACGGATGTATATCCGATACAGCCTACTTTAATGTGACGTTTGTTTCGACAGATTTAGACAATCTTTTAAATTATAAAACTAAAAGATTAAATAGTATAATAAATGTATTAGGAACTACTACAAAACCTAAACCAAATATTATACTCTTTTACATTTATAATGACGGAACAGTAGAAAAACGAATGATTATTGAATAAATTATTTTTAAAAGTAATTTCTAATCAGAAAATCCAATTAATTTTTTAAGTTTGTTTTAGTAGATTGATTAGCGGTGCAAAAAGCGGAGCAATTTTTAGTTTGAAAGCTGTCTGTAATCATGTAAATAGAGTGTAGGTTGTCATCCTGCTACCCCGACTTTTTTTCTCTTTATATAAAGGAAGCCAGGACATTATGTTCGGTATTCTGTTTTAGTAACAACTTCAGATTTATATTCGTAAAAGAAACAATAAATATTAAGGATAATTTGGAGTGTTAAAAATAGAGTGTTTTTTTCAGTTCTGTTTATTTTTTTTTAGTATATTTATACCCTAGTTGTTTTTACGACTTATTTATTACGACATAATAATGGGAAGACTTTACGATTATCAGGAATGGAACACTGAAATGAATGCGTGTTATACGTGTGATACTTCCTCATTATATACTATCAATAAATCAACCTTTGCGGGTAATCGTGAAGGTTTTTTATATAATTAACTAAATTTTATTAATGAAAACATGTATTATGAAACTAAATTTTTACAAAAAAACTCCTAAGAAAATTTTAGGTTATTTAATGGCTTTCTGTATGGTATTATGCACTTATACTATAAAAGCTCAATGTACAGCAAGTGGAGCTGTTTGTATGTGCCCAATGATTTATAACCCAGTATGTGGTTGTGATGGAGTTCTGTATAATAATGATTGTTTAGCTATCTGCCAGGGTGTTGCATATACTCCGGCTGTTCCTGCTACTGGTGGAGGATTTCTTCCTTGCTCTACTGTACCTCCTACTATTGGATGTATGGATACTTTAGCTTTAAATTATGATTCAACAGCAACTCAAGCATGTGTTGGTTGTTGTACATATATTCCATCGAGTGGTTGTACTTCAGGTATTGGTGCTAACTCAGAGAGTTTTGAAGATCCAACAGTTGTATTATATGGACAAGGACCTTGGGCAGAATGGACATATGATGCAGCTTCAAGTACTTTTGCAGGTACTAACGGTTGGAGAAAAGATAATATAGGAACGGGTTCCGTAAATACAGGACCTCTTAATGGTGCTCCTAGTTTAGATGGAGATTACTATTTATACTGTGAAACTTCTGGTCAATATAATATGGTTGCTAATTTACACTCTAGTTGTGTTGATTTAAATAATTTTACTGATGCTGCTTTTGTATTTGGATATAGTATGTATGGAGCTACTATGGGAACATTGAATGTTGATGTTTCTAATGATGGTGGTACAACATGGACAAATTTATGGACTAAAAGTGGAGATCAAGGACAGCCTTGGCAAGAAGGAGTTATTAACTTACAGAATTCTTATGCTGGACAAATTGTTCAAGTTAGAATGAACTATACTTCAGGAACTTCTTTTACAGGAGATTGCGCTATTGATTTTTTACGTTTTATGGAGTCTCCTAATGCTGGATGTATGGATCCCTTTGCTGTAAATTATGATCCTACAGCAACTATGGATGATGGTTCTTGCCTATATCCTGGATGTACAGATCCTATGGCAGTTAACTTTTGTGCTTCTTGTAATGTAAATGATTCCTTATCATGTGTTTACCCTTCTGCAAATATGATTCCATTTTGTGATGATTTTGAGTCAGCTTCTTTTTCTACTAATGGATGGACTACACAATCAGGTACTGCAGCAGGTACTAGTGTTCAGTTAACTTCTGTAAATGCAATTGCTGATACAGTGAGTATAGAAATG
>Ga0208948_1000509_pt1 | contig 17941 bp, 15 predicted proteins | sample AOAMet11_17_M020_2_FD_188228 | JGI IMG/M metagenome (GOLD analysis project Ga0208948, IMG submission 188228) | Ammonia-oxidizing marine microbial communities from Monterey Bay, California, USA - CAN11_17_M020 (SPAdes) | ecosystem: Environmental > Aquatic > Marine > Intertidal zone | place...
GTTATCAAAGAAAATGGATAAGTGATAAGGGTAATTTATTCTGTTCTAGAGTTTATTCGGTAGGTAATGACCTAGAACATGCATCTAATTTGAGCTTTGTGGCAGCCTTGGCGGTAGCAGAAACATTATTAAAATTTGTATCCCCCGAATTAATTAAAATTAAGTGGCCTAATGATGTTCTGTTGCGAGGTAAGAAGGTTTCAGGAATATTATTAGAAAGCTTTAATTGTAGAAATAAAAATTATATAATTATAGGAATAGGAATAAACTTGTCACATCATCCTGAAGGTAACTTATACCCTGCAACAAATCTATTAGATAATATTAGTGCTAAATCTTTCAAACTTTCGCCTCCAGGAATTCTCGATATATTAATTGATAGATTTGAAACCATCAACGAAATCTATTTTAAAGAAGGTTTTACCGCCATAAGAGAGCAGTGGCTTCAGATAAGTCATAATATTCCAGGAGAAGTAGAGGTTAAACTATTAAATGAGCATTTCTCTGGAAGAGCTACGGGAATTGATTTAAATGGGTCATTGCTTGTTAGCTTACCGGATGGCACCATACGTAATGTAAGTGCTGGCGATGTTTTTTTTGGTGGCGAAGAGGATAAGGACTAATTGATATGTTGCTTGTAATAGATACTGGTAATACGAATACCCTTTTTGCAATACATGATGGTGATAAGTGGTTAGTTGAGTGGCGCATTGCTACTGATGCATCTCGCACTGCTGATGAATATGCAGTATGGTTTTATCAATTAATGAGCATGCAAAAAATGCAAATAAATGATATTAACGCTTGCGTTATTTCATCAGTCGTTCCTCAATCACTTTTCAATATGCGAAACCTTTCTAGACGGCATTTAAATGTGGAACCTATTGTTGTTGGTGACGAAGGAATTGATATTGGAGTAGCCATCGATATAGATAACCCGAAAGAGGTTGGTTCTGATAGATTGGTAACAGCGTTGGGAGCCTTGCAAAAATACGAAGGCAACCTATTAATTGTCGATAGTGGTACAGCAACTACTTTTGATATTATTTCAAAAGATAAGCTTTTCGAGGGAGGAATTATTGCTCCTGGTATAAACCTTTCAGTTCGCGCCTTACATGAAGCATCTGCACAATTACCCAGAATTGCAATTTTAAAGCCTGATCGTGTAGTTGCAAAAAATACGGTTGAAGCCATGCAGTCAGGTATTTTTTTTGGATATATCAGTTTGATAGACGGGTTGATTGATAAAATTTTAAGTGAGGATGATCGTAACTTTACTGTTATCGGCACGGGCGGTGTGGCCTCTTTATTCAAGGGTGAAGCAAAATCTATTCAATATTATGATTCGAATCTAACTATTGATGGCCTTCTAGAAATATGGCGTTTGAATAAGTAGTTTAGTTATGGCTAAAAAAGCAAAAAATGAATTAATATTCTTACCTCTTGGTGGTTGCGGTGAAATCGGAATGAATCTGAATCTTTATGGGTTTGGCCCTGTGAATAACCGAAAATGGATAATAGTTGATATTGGCGTTACTTTTGGTTCTGCAGATACTCCCGGTGTAGAAATTATTATGCCAAATATTGACTTTATTTTATCTATTAAAAGTAACTTATTAGGCATTATATTGACACATGCGCATGAGGATCATATGGGCGCTTTAGCTCGCTTGTGGCCTCAATTGCGATGTCCAGTTTATGCTACTCCATTTACTATGTATCTTGTAAAAGATAGGTTGTCTGAATTTAATTTGTTAGATTTAGTTGAATTAAATACAATTGAATTAAAAAGTAAATTCAACTTAGGTCCGTTCGCTTTTGAATTCATTAACATGACGCACTCAATAGCTGAGCCAAATGCATTAGCGATAAAAACTGAATTGGGAACAATATTACACACGGGTGATTGGAAAATAGATGAACACCCGCAAATAGGCGAACCGATAGATTCAAAGTCCTTAAGGCATTTGGGTGAATCTGGGGTTCTTGCAATGGTTTGTGATAGTACGAATGTGTTTTCTGAAGGTTTCTCTGGAAGTGAGCAAAATGTAAGAAAAGAATTAGTAAAGTTAGTAGGTGAGTATCCAAATGTTGGAATTTCAATTGCATCCTTTGCTTCAAATATTGCGAGGCTTGAATCTGTAATGATAGCAGCTAAATTAAATGGTCGATCAGTATGTTTAGTCGGCCGTTCTATGAAAAGAATGGCAGGTGCTGCAAAAAGTATTGGTATGTTATCCGGCATAGATCAATTTATCACAGAAGATGAGGCTAATGCTATACCTGCATCACATGTTTTATATCTATGCACAGGTAGTCAGGGTGAGTCACGTGCTGCACTTTCCAGAATTGCTAATCATGAGCATAGGAATGTAAAGTTTCATAAAGGGGATGTCGTTATATTCTCTTCAAAGGTTATACCGGGGAACGAAGTGAATATCTATGCGTTGCAAAATAAACTAGCCGAAAAGGGTGTTGAAATTGTCACTGAAAAAATGAGAAATATCCATGTTTCTGGGCATCCTTGCCGTGAAGAACTAAAAAAGATGTATGAGTGGGTGCGGCCGATAGTGTCTATTCCTGTTCATGGTGAAAGACGCCATTTAATAGAACACTCTAAACTATCTAAGCTTTTGGGAGTAAAACACTCTGTGGCACCAAAAAATGGAGAAATGTATAAAATTACTAAAAATGGCGTTGAGGTTATCGACGTTGTTACTTCCGGACGACTACACCAAGATGGTTTATTTATAGTACCTGATGATGATTCAGGCTTAAGGGCAAGAAGGAAAATAGCGTATTCGGGCCATATAAGTGTGAGTTTAGTTTATAATGCAAATGGGAAAATACTATCTGGACCTGAGCCACGTGCAGTAGGCATAGCTTCGGGGCATAACGGAAATTTAGTTGAGAGTTTATTAGATGGAGTTTCTGATGTGGCTGAATTAACATTCAATAGCTTAAGTTATAAAACTTATAAGGATGAGGATTTATTGGAAGAAAAGTTAGTTTCTAAAATAAAGAGGTATGTTAAGGATATAACTGGTAAGCGTACGCAAGTTGAAGTTATTGTGCATAAGGTAGTATAATCATGTCCAAGAGTTTTTTAGGTCCTTTGAATCATGTTGGTGTAGCTGTTCCTGATATATATAAGGCTATAGATTTTTATGAAAATATTTTAGGCGTTGAAGGCATAACTACTCCAATTGATTTGCCTTCTCAAGGTGTAACATATTCGTTTGTTAATTTATCCAGTGGTCAAGTTGAATTAATTCAACCGTATGGTGAAAATTCACCAATTCATAAATTCCTGAGTAAAAACCCTAAGGGGGGGCAACATCATATATGTTTCGAGGTAGCTGATATACATAAGGCTAGTGATAAAATGAAAGAAAAGGGAATGAGAGTTCTCAATGAACCTCGCATTGGCGCTCATGGAACCTTAGTTGTTTTTTTGCACCCAGGAGACTCTGGGGGAGTTCTTATCGAGTTAATGGAAACCCCTTAAAAATCACATTAGGTAGTAATTATGTCTGTATTCTCGTTATTTGTTGTTTACCTTCTTATTTGGTGGGTGACACTCTTTGCTGTGTTACCTTTTGGGGTGGTGGGTCAAAATGAAAAAGGTGAGATAGTGAATGGATCAGAACCAGGAGCGCCTGCAGACAGTAATATAAAAAAGAAAGCTGTCATTACTACGGTTATTGCCACTATTATATGGCTATTGGTGTGCTTTATTATAATCAGTGGTTTGTTAAGTTGGGATATTTTAGCAGATTTTTTGAATATTGATAAGTTGTCCGAAGATTAGTAGTTATCCTAAGTTTTGTTATTTAACATAGTTAAATATACTTATTTACTCTCTAAAAAATAATTTCAATAATATATCGATTTCATTGGTTTTATTGGTTTACGCTAGTATAGTTGATTTTTTACCGATTAATATAACGGATTATCATTATGCGTTTATCTAACTACTTCTTGCCATTATTGAAGGAAACGCCCTCTGAAGCAACTATAGCGTCCCATAGGTACATGCTAAGGGCTGGGATGGTTAAACAAGATAGCGCAGGTATATACATCTGGCTTCCTCTTGGCTTCAAGGTTTTAAAAAAAATAGAAAAAATTGTGAGGGAAGAGCAGAATAAAGCTGGGGCAGTAGAAATTTTGATGCCTACCATACAGTCATCGAGTCATTGGAAAGAAACTGGTAGGTATGATGCCTATGGACCTGAAATGCTCAGAATTAAGGATAGAGGTGATAGAGAATTGCTATACGGGCCCACTAATGAGGACATGATAACAGATATGTTTCGTACTTATGTTAAGTCTTACAAAGACTTACCTCAAATTCTTTATCACATACAATGGAAATTTCGTGATGAAAGAAGACCAAGGTTTGGGGTCATGCGTGGACGTGAATTTCTAATGAAAGATGCTTATAGTTTTGATGTTGATTTAGAGAGTGCACGACTTTCCTACAACAAGCAATTTGTAGCCTATCTAAATACATACGAACGACTAGGGTTGAAGGCAATTCCATTGAGGGCTGATACAGGACCAATTGGTGGGGACCTCTCACATGAGTTTCTTATTTTAGCTGAAACTGGTGAGAGTAAGGTTTATTGTCATTCAGACCTACTTGGTATGGAGGCCCCTGGTTCTGTTATGGAAAAGGATTTGCAAGAAGTTGTAGATAGCAGGACATCTTTTTATGCGCGAGCTGACGAAATGCATGAACAGAGTAAGTTTGATGAGATACCTGAAGACAAACAAGTGGTAGCGAGAGGAATTGAGGTTGGACATATTTTTCAGTTTGGTGATAAGTATTCAAAACCCATGAATGCGAATGTGCAGGGAGCCAATGGTAAAGTTAGCCCCGTAATGATGGGTTCTTATGGCATTGGAGTATCAAGGTTAGTGGGGGGTATAATTGAGGCTAATCATGATGAAAATGGAATTGTGTGGCCAAAATCAGTCACTCCATTTGGAGTTGGGATTATTAATCTAAAAGTTGGTAATGATGACGTTGATAGGGTCTGTGAAGAGCTCTATGAAATATTTGAAAAATCTGGAATTGAACCTCTTTACGATGATAAAAATGATAGGGGAGGTCAAAAATTTGCTCGAATGGATTTGATCGGACTGCCATATCAGATTATTGTAGGCCCCAGAGGATTACAGGATGGTATAGTTGAAGTTAAAACAAGAATTTCTGGGAAAAAAAAGGACTTAAGTTTTGAGGAAGCTGTTAACTATATTTTAAGTGAATATAAAAGTGTGATTTGAATGGGAAATAATAACGAAACAAATATACCCTTAATTCAATCTAATAGTCCTTTTGGAGCCATCGAACGAAAGATATCTTTCAGATACCTCCGTTCAAAAAAAAATCAGGGCGGTGTCGGCCTCATATCTTTAATATCCTTTATCTGTATTATGCTGGCAATAGCAGCTATGATCATAATAATGTCAATTATGAACGGTTTCCGCGATGAGATGATTAATCTCACGATAGGTTCAGAAGGGCATATGTTTGTTGCTTCATCAAACCCTGATCCGAATAAGCAGTATATTGAATTACTAGAAAAAGATTTATCATCATTGTCTGGTATTGAAGGTGCTTTTCAGTTCACTCAAAACTTTACGGGGATACAAGCTAATAATCAGTTTGGTTTAGCTAAGGTTATAGGTATCGCACCCGAAAATTTAAAAGATTTTGCGCTTGTTGTGTCAAATATTATTGAGGGTTCAATTCAAGAGTCTTCTTCCAGTTTAAAGCAAGAGAATATGATAACAATTGGGTCGGGGTTAGCAAATTCATTTGGGCTTAAAGTTGGTGATAGCATAGTAATTTACTCTCCTAACTCACGGCAAACCATTAGCGGTCCCATGCCAATAAAAAAATCTTATACTGTAGGGGCAATTTTTAAATCAGGACTTTACCAAGCTGATTTATCTAATATTTATATGGATATAAATCAAACTAGCTTGCTTTTTAACAAAGGACTTCATTCTGGAGAGATTCAGATACGTTTGTCAAATCCGGATGAATTAGATAAAATTCGAAATGAGATATTAAATATTATTGATGAACCAGTTTTCATTCAATCTTGGAAAGATCGTAATGCTTCCACAGCAACTGCCCTCAGAACTGAACAAATAGCAATGCGCTTTATCTTTATGGTAGTTGTGATAATCGCTGTTTTTCCAGTATTAGCTTCTATGATTATGTTGGTTAAAAATAAATCAAAAGATATAGCCGTTCTACGTACTTTAGGGGTTTCTAGGGCAGCTATTTTGAGAATATTTTTTATAACTGGAGTTTCAATAGGGTCTGTGGGTACTTTTTCAGGCGTTCTATTGGGTATATTATTTTGCTCAAATGTAGAGCACATTCAATCAGTTTTAGAATTTATTACAGGTGTGGAGTTGTTCCCTGAGGACGTGTATCAATTATCAGGTGGAATACCCTCTAAAGTTATTTGGGTTGAAGTCTTTGGAGTGGCATTCTGGGGGTTTTTAATATCAGCGCTTGCAACATTTTTCCCCGCATTGACTGCCTCTCGCATAGACCCAGTGGACGCATTGCGCTATGACTAAAATAAATCCAATTCTGGCAGTTCGAGATCTTAAAAAATACTACTCAACGGGTTCAAAGGTATTAAAAGTCCTTGATGGAGCTGAGTTTGATATTTATCCAGGCGAGGTAGTTGGACTAGTCGGGCCTTCAGGGTCAGGAAAGTCAACATTACTGCACTCTATAGGGTTGCTAGAAAAACCTACTTCAGGGCAAATAATTATTGATGGTCTCAATTGTAGTAAACTCGGTGATAAGAGGCGAACATTAGTACGGAAAGAATCTATAGGTATAGTTTATCAGTTCCATCACTTACTTAAAGAATTCTCGGCACTTGATAATGTAATAATACCACAAATGGTAGCGGGAAAAAGTATTGAAGAATCGCGAGAGGAGGCTATGCGGTTGCTTAAGACCTTGGGCTTAGAAGGCAGGTATTATCATATGCCTGGGGAGCTCTCGGGTGGAGAGCAGCAACGCGTTGCTATTGCTCGCGCTATATCAAATAAACCTAAAATTTTATTAACTGATGAACCTACAGGTAATCTAGACCCAGAAACTTCTCTAAAGGTCTTTGAGCAATTATTGGCTTTGAGTATTGATGAAAAAATCACTGTATTAGTTGCAACTCATAATATGAATTTTATAGACTATATGAACAGAGTTTTGACTGTTCATAAGGGAAAAGCTGTACCTTTTTAAGTATTTAATCGTGTTTAATATACGAAACTCATTTAATATTATTTGAACTTTCGAAGTATTTATAAAAAAATACTCCTACAACAATAATTGCTGCACTGCCTAAAGCGTTTAGGGGCTCATTTATTGCTGCCATTACGATCATGGTAAATGTTATGATTAAATAAAAAGCAGGAACAAATGGATAGCCAAAGGTTCTGTATGGACGATTTAAATCAGGTTCTTTCTTGCGTAAAATAAAAACGCCAAGAATTGCCAGAAAACTATTTAATGCAAGTATCATTCCCGCAAAAATTATAATTGTTTCAAAGCTAGATGTGAGGATATATATTAAAGCCACTATAGATTGAAAAAAAATTGCATTTTTTGGGATATCTGAGTTGTTAACTCTAGACAAGAAGCCAAGCGAATTGAAGTCCTCACCAATTGCTTGTAGAGCTCGTGGTCCAGCTATTATCATAGCGCTGATAGTTGAAACTAATAGTAAGCAAAGCATCATTCCGACAACAACTGCCCCATTTTCACCAAATATGTTTGTCGCCGTGATATAGCCAATCTCTATTTTGCCTTCTAGCTCTGCTATTGGTGAAGTATATAAGAAGGCAAGGTTAAGTAGTAAGTAGAGGGCCATTACAATAGCTGTGCCGCTTATAAGGATTTTTGGGAGCTCTTTTTGGGGTCTTTCTAGTTCACTTGTTATATAAACGGCAGCATTCCACCCCGTGTAGGCATAAGAGACGTAAATTAAAGAAATTCCAAATGCTGTACTCGTAAATATACTCAAATCACCTTTTTGTGGTAAAAATGAAATAGATTGTGGCTCTGGCGTGATTGTGAAAGCACAAAAGCAAAAGCTAATAATTAGAAGAATTTTTATGGATGTGAACGCTATTTGAAATTTACTGCTGATATCTTTGTTCTTAACGTGAATTAGCGTTATGGTAATTACTAAAAGGCATGCAATTATTTTTTTAATCCAAATTGGCTGTGATCCAAATATAATTGCTGTACTATAGTCACTGAATGCTAAGGCAACTGCAGCGATGGGGGCTGCGAAGCCTATTATGGTTGATATCCATCCTGATATAAAACCAGCGAGAGGGTGGTATATTCTCCCCAAAAAATTATATTCCCCTCCTGATCGGGGAAGGGCTGCACCAAGCTCAGCATATGTTGCAGCTCCGCATAGAGCTGCAATGCCGCCAATAGCCCAAAGTAAAAGTAGAAGAAATATAGATTGTATATCGAGTAGTTGAAATCCAATAGACGTGAATACACCGGTTCCTATCATATTTGCTATTATAATCGAGGTAGCCGCTTTTTTACTGTAATACGTTCTCATGATGTCACAATGCGTCTCAGATTAGCAGCTGTCCATAATTATTTGCTGTTGACATCTAATAGTATTATTATAAGAACAAAAGGTGAACATTAGTTAGTTTAAATAATCTTACTAACACATTATTGGAGATTTTATATGAAACAATTGCTATTAGATGTTATTAATGGCTTGGTTATGGCTGGTTTTGTAGTTACGACCACTTTATGGTTTATTGTTATTGGAGGGTAACCTCTTATCCAGAGGGAGTGCTTAGTGGCAAGATCGCCAGTTTTTGTTCATCTTAGATCTCGATCTCCTTATTCATTACTTGAAGGTGCTTTAAAGATAGAAGAGACGGCCCAACTCTCACGCAGAATGGGTATGCCCGCTCTAGCACTTACTGATACGAACAATATGTGCGGCGCTCTCGAATTCTCAGAAATTATGTCAAATGAGGGTATACAACCTATTATTGGGCTAACTCTTAGTATTGACACTGTAAAAGAAAAAAACATAGATCACTTTAATAAAGTGCTTGATGGCACCTTAGTCCTCTTAGCTAAAAATGAAATTGGCTACGGCAATCTTATGAAAATGAGTAGTTCGGCTTTTCTAGATGTTGAGTCCCATGATTTACCTCACTTTAAGTCATCGCATCTCTCATCTTTCTCCGATGGGTTAATTGCTCTTACTGGAGGTCCAGAGGGGGTTTTAAATAAACTTATTATTCAGGGTCAATTAGATAAAGCGGAAGAATGGTTAGATAGTTTATTAAGTATATATTCGGACAATTTATATATTGAGTTGCAAAGGCACGGATTAAAAGAAGAACTAATTGCAGAAAAGCATCTAATTAACTGGGCTTATACTAAAAGGATAAGATTAGTTGCTACTAATGAGCCTTACTTTATTAATCCGGATATTTTTGAACCTCACGATGCTCTTTTAGCTATGCAGGAGAGTTCATATATTCTTGAGAAAGATAGAAGAAGGCTTACTCGTCAGCATTACTTTAAATCAGTAGAGGAAATGGTTGATTTATTTAAAGATTTACCAGAAGCAATTGAAAATACTATTAATATTTCTAAAATGTGTTTAGTCAAGTCAGAAAAGCGCGATCCTATTCTTCCTAGTTTTAGCGATGGCTCTCTTAGTGAAGGGGATATCCTTGATCATCAAGCACGTGAAGGATTAAAGAGCAGATTATCTAAGATTAAATTATCAGCTCCTGAAAGTGATTATGTTAAAAGGTTAGAGTTTGAAATTAAGATAATTCGCCAAATGGGTTTTCCTGGATATTTTTTAATAGTTTCTGATTTTATAAAATGGGCTAAATCACAAGGGATTCCAGTTGGCCCTGGCCGAGGGTCCGGAGCTGGATCCGTTGTTGCATGGGCCCTAGACATAACCGATTTAGACCCACTTAAGTATGGTCTTCTCTTTGAAAGGTTTTTAAATCCAGAGAGAGTTTCCATGCCGGATTTCGATATAGATTTCTGTCAAGAAAGACGTGGTGAGGTAATTAAATATGTTCAAGAAAAGTATGGTGAAGATCAAGTAGCTCATATTATTACATTTGGAACTCTCCAAGCTAGAGCTGTAGTGCGAGATGTTGGTAGAGTTATGCAAATGCCGCTTCCCCAAGTTGATCGTTTAGCGAAGCTTGTTCCTTCAAATCCTGCCAACCCTGTATCATTAAGCGAAGCGGTTCAGATGGAAAAGGGGTTACGTGATGCGAGATCAGAAGACCCTGCGGTAAGAAAACTACTTGATACTGCGCTTAAACTTGAAGGCTTGTATCGAAACGCATCAACACATGCGGCTGGTGTTGTTATAGGGGATAGGCCCCTGAATGAATTGATTCCCTTGTACCGCGACCCCAGATCTGATGTACCTGCTACTCAATTTACAATGAAGTGGGCAGAAAAAGCGGGCTTGGTTAAATTCGATTTTCTTGGATTGAAAACTCTAACCGTCATCGATAGATGTGTTAAGTACTTATCTAAGCAGGGCATAGAGGTAGACTTAGAAAATTTAGATACGTCATCTACCGCTGCTTATGCGCCTTTATCAGAAGGACTTTCAGCTGGCGTTTTTCAACTTGAAAGCTCTGGAATGCGAGACGTTTTAAGAAAAATGGCGCCGGATAGCATCGAGGAACTAACTGCCTTAATTTCTTTATACCGTCCAGGTCCTATGAAGAATATACCTATGTATATTGACCGAAAATATGGAAGATCTAAGATTGAATATCCGCATGAAAGCTTAATAGATATTCTTAAGGAGACATATGGAGTTATAATATATCAGGAACAAGTTATGCAAATAGCTCAAGTTCTCTCTGGTTATTCTCTCGGAGAAGCTGATCTATTAAGACGTGCAATGGGTAAAAAAGACCAAGATGAGATGAATAGACAAAGATCACGTTTCGTCGATGGGGCAGCTATTAATGGAATTGATGAACAACTTTCGAATTCAATTTTTGATTTAGTTAATGAGTTTGCTGGTTATGGTTTTAACAAATCACATGCTGCAGCATATGCTATGATTTCTTTTCAAACCGCTTATCTTAAAGCATTTTACCCAACTGAATTTATTGCATCTATTATGTCTATGGACATAACTAACTTAGATAAATTAGCTCAGTTTTTCCAGGAAGCTAAAAGAATGGGAATTGTGGTGCAGTTACCGTGTGTTAATAAATCTAAAGCTGATTTTGATGTAAGTAATGGAAAAGTATTGTATGCTCTGGGTGCCTTGAAAAATGTAGGGGTTGAAGCAATGCGACATGTAGTAGAGGTTAGATGCGACGGCGGAGATTTTATTGATTTGTTCGATTTTGCGAGGAGGGTTGATACACGCATTGTCAATAAGAGGGCTTTTGAAAATTTAGCGCGTGGGGGAGCTTTTGATTGTTTAGAGCCTAACCGTGCTAAAGCTTTTTCATCTTCATCGATTTTGCAACAAATTGGCTCAAGGTCTGCTCAGGAAAAAGCTAGTGAGCAAACTAATTTATTTTCTGGTGAAGTTGATTTTATGGTTGAACCAGACTTACCAAATGCAACTGCTTGGACCAGTTTAGAACAGTTGGATAATGAGCTTAGTGCAATCGGGTTTTACCTTGGGGGACATCCGTTAGATACATTTTTACCTGCCTTAAAAAGAAAGAAAGCCATTATGGCTATTGATCTAGAAAGTTTTTGTAATTCTGGTGGAAGAGCAGTGCGTTTGGCTGGTGTAGTTAGAAAACGTCAAGAGCGTGTTAGTAAAAGAGGAAAAAGATTTGCATTTATAAGTATATCAGACCCTACAGGTGATTTTGAAGTTTTAGTGGGTGAAGATCTTTTAGTGTCTAATAGAACAATAATGGACCCTGGTTCACTTTTAGAGATTACAGCAAAAGCTGAAGTAAGGGACGGAGAAGTCAAGCTTTTTGCAAATACTGTCAATTTACTTGAGCTCAAAAAAGAAAAAAATCTTGCTAAAGGTTTAGAAATTAGGCTTAGGTCGGCAGATTTAGGTGTTCTTGATGAATTTGAAAAGGTTTTAGTATCACTAAAAGATGCTCCATCTAAGGCCAAAGGTTTCATAGACATATTTATCCCTATGAGCAGTTCTAGGGAGGGACACTGGAGACTTAGTGGTAGCTTTGGAATTGATATTGCCTTTCAGAAAGCAATTAAGGCAAATAGTTTTGTAGAACTTGTAACCGAGGTGGATTAAATATTTCGGTAACTTTAAGGCTTATTTTAAAATGGACTATTGAAATTATACTTGATAATTTCATATCATTAGTGTTTGAAGGTTATACGTACTAAAAAAAGAATGGTTAATAATCCAAAAATTTATTAAAAAATTAGCAGTTAGGCCTTTCGTGTTTTGGCCCCCATTAATAATTTTTTTAACCTTTGTTTTCTTCAGTATTTTTAATGAAGCTAGTTTTTTAGGTGCTACTACTTTCGTTAATGATAAGATACTAGACGTCTTTTCCAGTATGTTTAGCTTGGCTGCTTTCTTTTTTTTAGTCACATGCATATGGGCTGCTTTATCCCCATTGGGCTCTGTCGTTATAGGGGGTAGGGGGTCAAAGCCAATATTACCTTTTTGGAGTTGGGTATCTATAACATTAACAACTACGCTTGCGGTTGGGATTTTGTTTTGGGGAACTGCTGAGCCTCTGTTCCATCTATATGATACAGGAATTTCGAATATTGTTCCTGCTTCAGATGAAGCTATTAGGTTCTCAATGTCTTCATTATATATGCATTGGTCATTTACTCCTTATGCAATTTATACTTTGCCAGGTCTAACTTTTGCTCTCGTTTATTATAACCTAAAATTACCGTTTTCGCTTTCAGCACCTATTAGCGTTCTAACGGGTAAGCAAGTTCCGTCAACGATATCACAAATAGTTGATGGTATAGCTTTATTGGCTTTATTATTAGGGCTTTCTGCTAGTTTAGGCTCTGGTATTCTTTCAATATCTGGAGGTATTACAAGATTGTTGCCTTTTGAAGCCAATAATGGTTTCCTTGGCGTTATAACTATTATAATTGTTTTTTCTTTTTTTATCTCTTCTGCAAGTGGCCTTCATAAGGGAATAAAGTTACTTGCAGGCCTAAATATTAAATTATTTTTGATAATTATAGTTTTTATATTTATTGCGGGCCCAACATATAAAATTTTGAATATTTCATTTGCTTCAATAATAGATTTTTCTTCTGAGTTTTTGTCTCGTTCCCTGTTGATAGAGCCCTTTGATAACAAGATATGGCTTAATGATTGGACTGTTTTTTATTTCGCAAATTGGATGGCCTGGGCACCTCTTGCTGCTTTATTTTTAGGAAAAATATCTCTTGGATATACAGTAAGGCAGTATATACTAGTTAATTTATTTATACCTGCTTTATTTTCGATTATATGGATGAGTATTTTTGGCGGTTTAACTTTAGTTTTAGAGGGAAATAATCCGAACTCACTCAATAATGTTTTAAATTTTATGGGGCCGGAGCATGTTCTTTATAAAGTTTTAGAGTTTTTACCTTTTACAATTTTTTTGGTAGTAATTATTTGTATAGTTTCTTTCTTATCTTATGTGACTGCTGCTGACTCAAATATGGACGTAATTTCCGACTTGTGTTTAAAACCTGATCAAGTTAATGCTGAACAATATAAAATAGTGCTTAAATTTATTTGGTCCTTACTAATTGGATTTACAGCATGGATAATGATATCTTTATCGGGGATTGATGGTATTAAAATGCTATCAAATTTAGGCGGGCTTCCTTCACTTTTCATTATTATCATTTTTAATTTAGTCCTAATTATTTTGGGAACAATAAAAATTAAGAATCTCTAGCTATTTTTGAGTTTATTTTATTTAAATAATGCCTTGCATACATTGAAATTAGTATTATAGAACACCCAAAATCGCGTGTAGGTGAGGGTTTTATACATATAGTATTAAATCCATTCCGGTGGGAGAGATAATTCTATCTGTCTCCACACCCTGCACAGGCCAACCGGAACAAGGAGATATCCATGGCTTTACCTGAATTTTCAATGCGTCAGCTATTAGAAGCTGGAGTTCATTTTGGACATCAAACACACCGATGGAATCCCAAAATGGCGCCATATATTTTTGGTGCCCGTTCTGGAATTCATATTATGGACCTTTCTCAAACAGTACCATTGTTGCACCAAGCACTTGTACAGGTGCGAGAAGTAGCTTCGAAGGGTGGCCGAGTATTGTTCGTTGGAACGAAGCGCGCCGCATCTGAGCCAGTTGCTGTTGCTGCTAAAAGATGTGCGCAATATTACGTCAACCATAGATGGTTAGGCGGCATGTTAACTAATTGGCAAACAATATCCGGTTCAATTTCACGTTTACGTGAATTAGAAGCCTTAATGGGTGAGGGAGGTGAAGACACTGGTCTCACTAAAAAAGAGAATTTAAAACTGACCCGGGAACTTGAAAAGCTTGATAAAGCACTAGGTGGTATTAAAGATATGGGAGGTAAGCCTGACCTAATGTTTGTTATTGACACGAACAAAGAGGGTATTGCTATCAAAGAGGCACGTCGCTTGGGTATACCCGTCATTGCTATTCTTGATACAAACTCAAATCCTGCTTCCGCTGACATGCCTATTCCCGGTAATGATGATGCGGCTCGTGCAATTCAGCTGTATTGTGAACTTGTTGCTGATGCAGTGCTGGATGGTATGACTGAAGCTCAACAGAAAATGGGGGCCGATATAGGCGCCGCTGAGAACCCGATTGAAATGGCCCTCACTTCTGAGGCTCCTGCTTTAGCAGCTGAAGTATCTGAGGCTCCTGAAGTGAAAGCATCTCCTGAGGTCACCAAGATTGATGAAACAGTTGAAACAGTTTCCGCTGAACCAGCTCCAGACACGATTTCTGATGAGACAGAAGATAAAAATAAATAAAATTCAGATGTCTTAGCTATCTATTTTATTAATTTAGATAAATCTAGGACATCTACAAATACTTACACTTACCTATAGGAGATATGTATTATGGCTCAAATTACAGCGGCCCTTGTAAAAGAACTTCGAGAAAAAACATCAGCAGGGATGATGGATTGTAAAAAAGCGCTCAATGAAACAGGCGGAGATCTAAATGCTGCTGCAGATTGGTTGCGGACTAAGGGAATAGCGAAAGCCGATAAAAAGGCATCAAGAATAGCAGCTGAAGGGTTAGTCGCTGTAGCCATAAGTGGTTCTACAGGTGCTCTTGTGGAGGTTAATTCGGAAACAGATTTTGTGGCTAGAAATGATGGATTTCAAGCAGCTGTATCTGAAGTCGCTCAATTGGGGTTGACTGTCAATAGTGATAAGGAGCTTGCATCAGCGGTTACTGCCAGTGGCGTTAATGTCACAGAAATGTTCAAGAAACTAGTTGGCAAAATAGGTGAAAATATGTCTTTTAGGCGTATGACTAGGCTTTCGGTTAGTCAGGGTGTTGTTGCTGGCTATATACATAATGCAGTGAGTGATGGAATGGGAAAAATTGGAGTTTTGGTTGCTTTGGAAAGTTCTGGAGACAATGAAAAACTTGAAGTGCTTGCCAAAAAAATTGCCATGCATATTGCAGCTACTAACCCTTTAGCTCTTTCCGAAAATGACTTGGATTCTTCAGTTGTTGATAAAGAAAGAGCGATGCTCAAGGCGGAAGCTTTGGAGTCTGGAAAGCCAGAGGCCATTGTTGATAAAATGGTTGAAGGCAGAATGAAAAAATTCTTTAAAGAATCTGTTCTTTTAACTCAGACATTTGTAATGGATGGTGAGCGTTCGGTTTCTAAGGTTATTGAAGATGAAGCCGAGAATATCAATTCTGATATTAAAATGGTTGCTTTTTCTAGAATGAGTTTGGGTGAAGGAATTGAAAAGAAAGAAGAAAATTTCGCTGCTGAAGTGGCAGCAGCTGTAGCAAGTTCTTAAAACAACATAATATTTTGATAAAATATTGTCAAACTACTGGAACTATTGATTTGAATCCTTATTATCCTCTGTAGATACTAAATTTGCAGGGGATTTTTTATGGCTACAGTTTACAATTATAACCGTGTACTCCTTAAACTTTCAGGTGAGGCCCTAATGGGTGATAAGCCATACGGTATAGATATTGCTATGACTTCGCGCATAGCAGCTGAGGTAAAAGAATCACATGATAAAGGCTTGCAAATAGCTTTAGTTATTGGTGCTGGAAATATATTTAGAGGATTGTCATCAGCGGCTGGAGGTATTGAGCGCTCAACTGCTGATTACATGGGCATGTTGGCTACAGTAATGAACGCGCTTGCCATGCAAAGTGCGCTCGAGCAAATTGGTGTTGATACACGAGTCCAATCAGCAATTCCTATGCAAACTGTTTGCGAGAGTTATATTCGACGGAGAGCTGTCCGCCATATGGAAAAAGGTCGTGTGGTAATTTTTGCAGCGGGTACCGGAAACCCTTATTTTACAACTGACACGGCTGCAGCATTACGAGCAGCAGAGATGGATTGTGATGTCTTAGTTAAAGGGACACAGGTTGATGGCGTTTATGATAGTGATCCAAATATTAATGAAAATGCTTCTAGGTATAAAGAATTGAGTTACCAAAAAGTTTTAACCGACAACTTAAGAGTTATGGACTCAGCTGCGATAACATTGATGAGAGACAATGATATTCCTATTGTAGTTTTTTCACTTAAAGAAAAGGGCTCTTTTGATTTAGTTATGCAGGGTTTAGGAACTTGTACTACAATTAAATCTTGATATTGGTTTAAGTAATTATTTATTAAACTTAACTTATGTGCGATGGAGAATTCATAATGGAAGATTTTGATCTAAAAGTGTTTCGCAAAAGAATGGATGGAGCTTTGTCGTCTTTGAAGTCTGAGTTTGGCGGGCTCAGAACTGGAAGGGCTAGCGTAGGTATCCTTGATGGTGTTAAGGTGAACGCATACGGTTCAGAGATGATGCTTAATCAGGTAGGTTCAGTTACTGTACCTGAACCTCGCATGCTTTTAGTGAATGTTTGGGACAAAACGTTAGTACAAGCTGCTGATAAAGCTATTCGTCAGTCGAATTTAGGACTTAACCCAATTGTTGATGGACAGAATTTGCGAATTCCTATGCCACCTTTAACGGAAGAAAGACGAAAAGAGCTTGTTAAAGTAGCTGGATCTTATTCTGAGAATTCTAAAGTTGCTGTCAGAAATGTTCGTCGCGATGCTATGGAGACAGTAAAGAAATTAGAACGTTCAAAAGCAATAAGTGAAGATGAACTAAAAGCTCATGAGTCTGATATACAGTTAGCAACGAACTCAGTAATTGCTGAAATTGATAGTGCATTAAATGTTAAATCAGATGAAATTATGCAGGTTTAATTGAAAAATAAAAACTTATATCTTTCATCCATCCCTAATCATGTAGCTATTATTATGGATGGCAATGGACGTTGGGCGCAATCACTTAAAAGGCCTCGCCTTTATGGACATCAAGCTGGGGTAAAGGCTGTTAGGCGAATAGTGAAATCTTCAAGTGAATTGGGAATTAAATGCTTAACACTGTATAGTTTTTCGACTGAAAATTGGGCTCGCCCTAAAGCTGAAATAGCTGGTTTGTTTAACTTGTTAAGAAAATATGTTTCAGATGACTTAGAGATACTGAATAAAAATGGAGTGTGTATCCGTATCCTTGGCTCTAAAAGAGGGTTAAATTCTGAGATGTTAAAATTAGTTGAACGTGTTGAATCAACAACAAAAACCAACAAATCGTTCCAATTAAATATTGCTTTTAATTACGGGGGTAGAGACGAAATAATCAGAGCGGTT
>Ga0208948_1000533_pt1 | contig 17516 bp, 15 predicted proteins | sample AOAMet11_17_M020_2_FD_188228 | JGI IMG/M metagenome (GOLD analysis project Ga0208948, IMG submission 188228) | Ammonia-oxidizing marine microbial communities from Monterey Bay, California, USA - CAN11_17_M020 (SPAdes) | ecosystem: Environmental > Aquatic > Marine > Intertidal zone | place...
ACGTAGAAGCAATGACCGCTAAGCCAGTTTTTTTGATCAATCCACTAAAATGTGAACGTTTCATGTTTTTCATTGTGTACTCTCCTTAGTTATTAATCTTATTTATAAATAGAAAGAAAACCATCATTAAAAAAAAGACGGTCAAAACATCTTTATTATTTAACTCAAGTTTAGTTTTAAAAGTATATAGAAAATAAATTCCCGAGTTGCCAATATTCTATTCTGGAAAAAGGTCTTTGTCAAAAAAATTTGAAATATTTATTAATAGTTCGTAATAGCTATTTTATTAAGTTCAGTATATTATTTAACCATTAATAAATAATTGTTTACAATAATTGTTAACAAATTTAGGCATATAATTAATTCATTTAAAAAACTTTGAGAAGGATTTACTATCATGAATACTGAACTAAATAAAAATTCTGACGAAGTGGTCGATCTTGTTTTTAAGGCAATTCTTAAGAATCGATTAAAGCCAGGAGTAAGGCTTTCAGAAATTTCTTTGCAAGAAGAGTTTGGCTATAGCCGTGCAGTGATAAGACAAGGATTTGACAAACTCGTTGACTCAGGCCTTTTACAACATAAAAAGAATCAAGGGGTCAGAGTAGCGTGTCCAACCAAAGAGGAGACCATTCAGATCTATGAAGCTAGAAAGGCTATTGAAAACGCTGTGATTATGATATTGGTCGATAAGAATAGGAGCCAAAATTTGGATTTAGCAATTATCGATGAATTGATTTCTGAAGAGCAACGCCTGCATAACTCATCTCAGCACGATGATCATACAAAGTTGTCATGCGATTTTCATCTTACATTGGCTGAACTCTGTGACAATAAATATATAGTAGAGAGTCTCAAGCCACTGATTCCGTTGAGCACCCTTGCAGCATCGGTCTATTCAAACCCAGAATCTACTTTTTGTTCTTTTGCTGAGCATTATGATCTAATTCAGGCGATTAAAAGTAATGACCCTGTTGAGGCCTCTAAGTCGATTAACGAACATCTAGACCACTGCGTCAAATCCCTTGATTTTGATAAAGTAATCAAAAATAGGAGCTATAGTCACATTTTTTAGCTAAATAAATTATGAATAAAAAAGTCATTCAAAGTCTTAATAACTATCCTCGTGATATGACCGGTTACGGAAAAGACTCTATTCATCCAAACTGGCCAAATAAAGCAAGAATTGCAGTTCAGTTTGTTTTGAATTATGAGGAGGGCGGTGAAAATTCTATCCTTCATGGCGATAACGCCTCTGAGTCTTTCCTTTCAGAAATAATTGGAGCAAAGGCTTATGATGATGCTAGACACATGAGTATGGAATCTATTTATGAGTATGGATCTAGAGCAGGAGTTTGGAGAATATTAAGGCTTTTTGAAGAGTTCGATGTTCCGATTACCATCTTTGCTGTTGGGCTTGCAATTGCAAGAAACCGAGAGTTGGCAGACTACCTCGTTGAACATGACTATGATTTTTGTGCTCACGGCTTTAGATGGATAGACTATCAATTTGTAGAAGAAAAGGTTGAGCGGGAGCACATTAAGGACTGCATATCAATTTTGACAGAATTTTTAGGGAAACGGCCTGAGGGTTGGTATACCGGAAGAAATAGCCCAAACACTAGAAAACTGATAATTGAAGAGGGTGGTTTTCTTTATGATAGTGATGCTTATGATGATGATTTGCCCTATTGGGCTAACGAGTTTGATACTGACAAAAAGCATTTGATCATACCGTACACATTGGATGCAAATGATATGCGCTTTACCTCTACCCAAGGCTTTAATTCTGGTGATCAATTTTATAATTATTTGAAAGACAGTTTTGACGCACTATACAAAGAAGGAGAAGTAAGCCCTAAGATGATGTCAGTTGGTATGCACGCTCGAATATTAGGAAGACCTGGAAGAATAATGGCTATGCGAAGGTTTTTGGAGTATATCAATACTTTTGATAACGTTTGGCTCTGCTCTAGAAGAGAAATTGCAGACCATTGGTATAAGAATTTTTAGATTTTAGATATGAAATTACCTCAAGAACTAGCAAAAAATTCCTCCAATAAGTTTTTAGATACATTTAAAAACTTATACGAGCATTCACCATGGTTCGTAGAGCAGTCATTAGAAATAGTTTTGGAAGACGAAAAATACAATAACTTAGAAAAGTTTCACGCGTTATTGTCTGAAATTATGCTCTCAGCGGATACAGAAAGGCAAGACAATTTAATTACTTCACACCCTATGCTAGCAGGCAAAAAGGCACAAAATAATCAGCTTACCGAGTTCTCAACAACCGAACAAAAGTCTGCAGGATTGAACGATTGTACTGATGATGAAATCAAGCTTTTTGAAGCCTTTAATGATGAGTATTTTTCAAAATTTAACTTTCCCTTCATAATGGCTGTCAAGGAGAAAGACAAATCTGAAATTATTTCAAATTTTGTCAAGCGCAAAGAGAATTCTCTAAGCCAAGAGAGAGTTAATGCTCTTGATGAAATTAACAAGATAGCTTGGCTAAGAATTAAGGAGATTTATGGAATATGATAGCCTCATCAATGTAGCTAGTTCTGATAACGGAACTAAAGTCATATATTGTAGTGATGAATTTTTCGCCGACTCCTCTCGTATGCTCCTTTCCAGTGAGCCAGTGTGGATTGAAGATAAATACGTGGATACTGGCAAATGGATGGATGGTTGGGAGAGTCGAAGAAGAAGGGATGGAAAAGATGACTTTTGCTTTATTCGTTTAGGTAAGAAAGCATCTATTAAAAGTTTTAATATTGATACAACCCACTTTACTGGAAATTTTGCTCCAGGAATTTCAATTCAGGGCTGCTCAGTTCCAGGGGGTACAACTGATGATTTAGTAGTAGATAGCACTGCAGTATCTGAATGGTTTGACCTTCTTGGTAAAAAAGAAATCAAGGGCGACTCTCATAATATCTTTGAATGTGCTGAGAGTCAGCCTCTTACGCATTTGAGGATAACACTTCATCCTGATGGAGGCATTGCAAGACTCAGAGCCTATGGTGAGTTTTGGGAGGAGGAGAGAGACTCAAACTTTGATGGCATCAATGTTCTATCAAAGGAAAGTGGTGCTAGAGCTATTTATGCAAACGATGAGCACTTTGGTTGTTTGAGCAATATATTGGAAAAACATGAGCCATTAAGCATGGCTGATGGTTGGGAAACGAGAAGGAGAAGAGAGCCAGGAAATGATTGGGGCGTTCTCGCACTTTCAAAGCCTGCTCAGGTTGAGAAAATCATTGTGGATACTAAATTTTTTAAGGGTAACTTTCCACATACATTTTCTCTTTCCACAGCGTATATTGTTAATGAGGAAGACTCTAGCATAATAGAGAGCAGTCAGTCATGGACAAAACTATTGGAAAGACAAAAACTAGGGATGAATCAAATCCATACTTTTGACAAAAAAGACATTATCCATAATGAGACTTTCACCCATGTTCGAATTGATATTTATCCTGATGGTGGCATTGCTCGATTAAAGTTTATAGGTAAGTTTGTTTAATTATGAAAAATATTAAACTAATTCCTGAAAAATTAACTTCCAAAAATTTTGCAGATTTTGGAGAGGTTGTTAGCATCCAAAGTAAAGAACCCAGAACTATCAATAACGGATTTGCTGAAAAGTACCCTGACGTTGCCTCCCTAGACACGAAGGAAGATCAAGGTCAAGCAAGTGTCCATATATTTGCTGCGAAAAGCAGGGTATTTCCTCTTCGTATTTCGATGTTAGAAAAGCACCCGTTCTTTAGTCAAACCTTTATACCACGCCATTCTTCTCCGTTTATAGTGGTTGTAGCTCCTCCTGACAAGATGCCTTCAATTGAAAACTTGAAAGCTTTTATAACCAATGGAGAGCAAGGAGTCAATTATTCTCGAGGTGTATGGCATTTTCCTCTAATCAGCATGAATGATAATTCACAATTCATAGTGATTGATAGAAAACATAACGAAGACCTAGATACGATTGAACAGTGTCAAGAAATTTCTCTTGATGATGTTAATGTGACACTGGAGTTAGACTCATGATGAAATTATATTTAATAGATTGGCTAAGTCTTTCTTTGAAGCTTCTTCATGTAATTGCTGGTATTGCTTGGATAGGTGCCTCTTTTTACTTTAACTGGCTAGAAAATAAACTCAATCGCGTTAAAAATAGAGATGAGATTGCTGGACATTTATGGGCTGTCCATGGCGGGGGTTTTTATTATTTAGAGAAATACAAAAAATACCCTCAAGCGCTTCCCGAGCCTCTTCATTGGTTTAAGTGGGAGGCCTACGTTACTTGGATTTCTGGAATTTTACTTTTATCAGTTATTTATTACTTTAATGCAAGCACCTACTTATTAGCGAGTGATAGCTCTATTTCCTCATCATATGGAATCCTTTCAAGTCTTCTAGGGATGTTAATTTTTTGGTTGATTTATGACTTATTATGTAAGTCACAATTGGTCAATAAGTCCTCTATTTTTATAGGGATTCTCTTTGTTGTAATTTCATTAAGCGCCTATCTCTATAGTCATCTTTTTAACCCGAGAGCAGTATATATGCAGATTGGAGCGATGATCGGAACGGTTATGGTTGCTAATGTGTTTTTTGTGATTATTCCTGTTCAAAAGAAGTTAGTTGCTGCATGTGAAAATTCAACTGAAGTCAGTAAGGAGCTTGGACTGATGGGCTATACACGTTCTCGACATAATAATTACTTTACATTGCCCGTTCTATTTATGATGATTAGTGGTCACTATCCAACGATTTATAGTGGTGATTATGGCTGGCTCGTTCTGATAGCAATTGTTGGAATTTTAGTAATGATCCGTCATTACTTCAATTTGAGAGGGGTTGGTAAGGAAAAAAATAGTCTTATTGTATTAATACTTCTTACAATATTTGCTTTAATATATGCATTAGCTCCAATCCAAAAAAAGAGTGAATATCAAGAGAAAGTGACTATTTCCGAGGTTAAGGCTATAGTGGATACCCATTGCGTTGGCTGCCATTCAACAAATCCAACTGATGAAGTATTTGTCGTTGCGCCAGCTGGATTCATGCTGAATACCGAGGAACAAATTATTGCAAGTAAAACACAAATATATCAGCAAGCGGTTTTAACCAATATTATGCCATTAGGCAATAAAACAAATATGACTGAAGCTGAGAGAGATAAGTTAAGGGTTTGGGTAGAGGCGGAGTAATGAGTAAAAACAATTTCTTTCGAGGTTCTATCTATCACTGCATTGAAACGAATGACACTATAGAGCCCATCTATATTGCTGACGGATTGATGGTTGTGAATAGTGAAACAGGAAGAATCGCTGATATCGGAAGTTATTCAGATCTAATTTCAACTTGGGATACTTCTGACAATTTGATTTATTTTAAAGACCGTTTGATGATGCCAGGTTTTGTTGATACGCACGTTCATTATCCTCAATATAAAGTTATCGCCTCTTATGGAGCTAGCTTGCTAGAATGGTTAAATAAATATACTTTTGTAGAAGAGCAAAGGTTTTCTGATGAGGATTATGCCGATCAGATAGCTAACCTGTTTTTAGATGAGCTTATCAAGAATGGTACGACAACAGCAATGACTTTTTGTACCACTCACAAGCAGTCAGTTGATGCATTTTTTGCCGCTTCAGAGAAAAGAAATCTGAGGATGGTTGCAGGAAAAGTCATGATGGATCGCAATGCCCCAGAGGAGCTATGTGATAACTCAGAAGATAGTTATTTAGATTCTAAAGAGCTTATTCAAAAATGGCACAATAGAGCTCGTTTAAGCTATGCAGTCACGCCAAGATTTGCTCCCACATCATCAAAATTTCAATTGAAGCAGGCCTCAAAGTTATTAAATGAATACCCTGATAGAGATGGACACAAAGGAGTCTTGCTGCAGACTCATCTCAATGAAAATGACGAAGAGGTTAATTGGGTTAAAGATTTGTATCCAGAATCTAAAAACTATTTTGGCGTCTATGATGATTATGGAATCTCAGGAAAGAGTTCTGTTTTTGGACACTGTATCCATAATACTGACGAAGAATATCAAAAAATGGCTGAAACAGAGTCAAAGGTTTCGTTGTGCCCAACATCAAATCTTTTTTTAGGAAGCGGGCTATTTGATCTAGAAAAATTAGAGCGTTATGGTATTGACGTTTCTTTAGCATCAGACGTAGGTGGGGGTGATAGTTTCTCAATGTTTCAAGTGATGAATGAAGCCTATAAAGTTTGCCGTATGAATGATTTTAATTTAGATCCAGTCAAAGCCTTCTACTTGACTACATTGGGCGCTGCAAAGGTCTTAAATATGAATGACTGTATCGGTAATTTTGAAGTTGAAAAGGAGGCCGATTTTATTGTCGTGGACTTAAATGCAACTGAAATATTAAGCCAAAAAAATAAAATATCAGTAAATATTACTGACACACTATTTAATTTAATGACTTTGGGTGATGATAGACTGATAGATGAGGTTTATATTCTGGGTCAAAGTACTTTTAAAAAATAAGGATAAGCTATGGGAAAACTTACTACACATATACTTGATACGTCATCGGGTACGCCTGCTCAAGAAGTTGAGATAAAGCTTTATAAGAAAAATGATTCTTCCATAGAGCTCATTGAATCAGCTCAAACTAATGGAGATGGGCGCTGCAACCAACCTTTATTGTCAGGTGATGCATTTGCAGAGGGTTGCTATGAAATTGAATTTTTGGTTGACGAATATTATTCAAAAAAAGGGATAGATTGCCCTTTTTTGAAAGATGTTGTGATTCGTTTTTACATTTCTAATAGCGACGAGAACTATCACGTTCCTTTATTAATTTCACCCTATGGTTATACAACATATCGAGGAAGTTAGTGGCAATTTTATTAAATCAAAGTTTCAATCCGTGTGATCTTGGTGAAATTAATCCAAATACAACTGTTCTCGAGTGGCTGAGAAGTAATCAACTGGTTGGAACCAAGGAAGGTTGTGCATCTGGAGACTGCGGCGCGTGTACTGCAGTTGTGGGTGAACTTGTGACAATAAATAACAAAAATGTAATTCAATATAAAAGTATCAATACCTGTATAGCGCTTACCTATTCTCTGATTGGTAAACATTTGATCACTGTTGAGGGCTTGTCAGAAGATGACAATCTTCATCCTGTTCAGAAAGCAATGGTTTCTGAAAATGGCTCACAGTGTGGATTTTGTACACCTGGATTCATCATGTCATTGTTCGCCATGTACCACAATGAGAAAAATATAAATTTGACAAAGATCAATGACGCATTATCTGGAAATTTATGTAGGTGTACAGGATACAAGCCTATTATTGCTGCTGCATATTCGGCTTTTAGTGAAAAAGATCAAGGATCTTTAGATTTTTATGAAAGAAATCAATCTCAATTTATAGAGTCTTTAAGTAAACTAAGTGAGCAAAAAAATATCAACTTGAACTTCAATGATGGAAATAAGACTCTTGTCTTTGATGCGCCATCTAATGTTGGAGATCTCTCTCAACTTTTATCTGAGAACCCGTCAGCAAATATTGTTGCTGCTGGAACCGATTTAAACTTAGAGATTACGCAGTCAATGAAAGAGTTCTCTCACATAGTGAGCGTAAATAGAGTCTCAGAGCTTAAGCAGATCGTTGAAAAAGGTTCCGAAATTGAAATCGGCTCTGCGGTAAGTTATGAAGAGGCTAAATCGATATTAATTAAGTACTGGCCAGATTTGGACTCCTTTCTTCAGCGTTTTGCTTCGTTGCCTATTAAGAACTGGGCAACTATCGGCGGCAATATTGCTAATGCTTCACCCATAGGGGATATGGCTCCAGTAATGATAGCACTTGAGTCAAAATTAAAGCTTAGAAAAGGGAAATCAAGCCGTACCATTCTGCTGGAAGATTTCTTTATAAGCTATAAAAAAACCTTATTAGAGCCGTCAGAATTTATTGAAAGTATAGTCATTCCAAAACCTTCTAATCAAGATCGATTAATGACCCACAAAATTTCAAAGAGATACGAGGATGACATTTCAGCTGTTTGTATGGCAATCAATGTTAAGTTTAATAAATCTAAACCTAATTCAGTAAAGATTGGAATAGGTGGTATGTCAGGAATTCCTCAAAGAGCAATTGAACTTGAAAAAGTTTTTTTAGATCATTGGGATAAAGAAGGACTTACCTCGGCCGCATATGAGGCTTTAAATAGAGAGTTTACTCCATTCTCAGATGTAAGAGCGTCCTCTGAGTTTCGCCTAAGGGTGGGCGCCGGTTTAGTAAAGAAATCTTCTCTTATATTACAAGGCTACCCAGTTCAAGATCTTGCTCATTATTCAGAATCGAAAAAGTCATAGGAGCGCTTTAAATTAATAATAAAGCTCAAAATTTAAATCAAACCAAAGGCGCTGTTGGGCTCTCGCTTCATCACGACAGTGCTCGAATGCATGTCCAGGGAAGTGCGCAATATATTGATGATATTGCTGTGCCAGATGGCACTCTTCATGTTGCTTTTGCCCTAAGCAATGTTGCTCACGGAAAAATCAAAAGTATACACGTTGATGCAGCTAGAGTTGCTGAGGGAGTTCATAGCGTACTGCTTGCTGATGAAATAGAAAATTTATTGATAGGGCCTATTCGTCATGATGAGCCTATTTTGGCATCAAAAGAAGTACTGTTTTATGGGCAAGCAATTGCTGCAATTTTGGCAGAGAGTCACGACCAAGCAAAAAAAGCAGCGCTTCTAGTGACTGCTGAAATTGAAGAGTTAGAGTCTATAGTGTCAATAGATCAAGCCATGAAAAGTAAAAGCTTTCTAGATGACCCAATTATTGTGAGTACGGGTAATTCTCAAAAAGCAATTAAAGACGCTAAAAACAGCCTAACTGGCTCCCTTTCAATAGGCGGCCAAGAGCATTATTATCTTGAGGGTCAGGTTGCGATGTCAATTCCAACAGAAAGTAATGAAATGCTCGTTCATTCTTCTACTCAAAACCCAACCGAAGTTCAACATTTAGTGGCACATGTGTTAAGTGTCCCTCAAAATGCGATTGAGGTTGTCACAAGAAGAATGGGAGGGGGTTTTGGAGGCAAAGAGACTGACTCTTCCCAACTGGCATGCGTCTGCGCTATTTTTTCTAAAAAAACAAAGCGCCCCGTTAAAGCGAGACTGTCCAGAAGAGATGATATTTTATTGACCGGTAAGCGCCATGATTTTGTTGCAAATTATGAGGTTGGCTATAGCGATGAAGGGTTGATTCAAGGTATTAATATTGATCTTGCTGCAAGGTGTGGATACTCCTTAGATCTTTCAAAAGCAATCGTATCTCGCGCTCTATTTCATGCAGATAATACCTACTTCATTCCCAACGCAACTTTTACTGGCTACTTGTGCAAAACAAATACTGTATCAAATACTGCCTTTAGAGGTTTCGGCGGACCCCAGGGAATGCTCGCTATTGAAAATATTGTTGAAGAGATTGCCAATAAAATTGGATCAGACCCGCTAGAGGTCAGAAAAATTAATTTCTATCAAAAAGATAAGAATAATGTCACCCCTTATGGTCAAGTGGTAGAGGACAATATCATTGATGAAATTACAAATGAATTGATTAATGATAGTAATTATTTATCTAGAAGAAAAGAGGTCGATAAGTTTAATAAAAATAACAAATATTTAAAGAAAGGGCTCGCCTTTTCACCGGTTAAATTTGGCATTTCTTTTACCACTCAGCTTCTAAATCAGGCTGGCGCATTGGTCAGTATTTATAAGGATGGAAGTATTTACTTGAATCATGGCGGAACAGAAATGGGCCAAGGCTTATTTATCAAAGTAGCACAGGTTGTTGCTAATGAATTCGGCGTTGATATTTCAAGAGTGAAAGTTTCTGCAACGTCAACAGCAAAGGTTCCAAATACTTCTCCCACGGCGGCTTCATCTGGTTCTGATCTCAATGGAATGGCTGCAAGAGAAGCGTGCCTTCGAATAAAGAATAATTTAACTAATTTTGCAAAAGAATATTTTAGTGTCAGCGATAGCTCTGTCAAGTTTCAAAATTCCAAAGTAGTGATTAACAAAAAACAAATGTCTTTTGATGAATTTATCTCTCTTGCGTATTTGAATCGAGTTGAGTTATTTAGTAATGGTTTTTACAAAACACCTAAAATTCATTTTGATCTAGTTAAACAAAAAGGACACCCTTTCTTCTATTACTCATATGGAGCTTGTGTCAGTGAAGTGATAGTGGACTGTTTAACCGGAGAATATAAGCTTTTAGCTGTTGATATTTTGCATGATGTAGGAGCCTCCCTTAATCCTGCCATTGATACTGGGCAAATAGTTGGTGGATATATTCAGGGTATGGGCTGGTTATGCTCTGAGGAATTAAAATGGAGTGATTCAGGGGCACTTCTCACAACAGGAGCTTCGACCTATAAGATTCCTGCAATAGGAGATACGCCGGAACATTTTGAGGTCAAAATTAAGCCAAACATTTCAAATCATGAAAATACCATTCATAAATCGAAGGCAGTTGGTGAGCCGCCTCTAATGCTCGCAATCTCAACTTGGCTTGCTATTAAAAATGCTATTTTTAATGCTGATAAAAAGAATGTCGGTCGTCTTAATGCTCCTGCAAGTTTTGAGCAAGTTTTTTTTAGTCTTAATAAAGATTCTTAATCGTTAATTATGAGTAGTTGGCTTAAGTCCATAAAGACAGCATTAGCATTAAATAATGGCTTTGTAATAATTACAATTATTGCTACTAAAGGCTCAACACCATGCAACAATGGAGATAAGATTATTTATACAGCCAATGAGGCTATTTATGGGAGTATTGGTGGTGGGAATCTTGAATTCAAAGCATTGTCATCTGCTAAGGATATGCTAAATCTTCATACCAGTAGTAATCAGCTCATTAAATATCCATTAGGTGCGACTTTAGGGCAGTGTTGTGGCGGATATGTTAAGGTTTTGTTTGAAAGCTTTTTGAACAGTAACTCGACCCTGAAGGGCCGAGATTCATGGATTGATAAAGTATCAAATTTTTATAAGGAAAGTGAAGATTTTATTTTGGCAACTAGCATTGATAATGATAATAATTCAAAACTTGATAAGCAAAAGTTTTTGTACACGCATAATAACTTTTATTCCTCATCAGACGACAAAAAGTTATCTAATTTTGTAGAAGAGCATGCATCTAAACTCATGAAAAATTATCAGAGCCCTAGGATAGTTGAGTTTGAAGATGAATCTGGCTTCAAGTCTGAAATTTGTTTGGAGAAGTCAGCATCTAGTGAATTACTGCCAGTGGTAATCTTTGGAGCGGGGCATATTTCTCGTGCACTAATGCCAATTATTACTAACCTTCCTGTTAAATTAATTTGGATTGATGATCGCCAAGAACAGTTTGATAAATATCAGGGAGACACCTCCCAGATAAAAATTATTTGCGATGAATTTGTTGAAAGTGTTTCGGATCTTCCAGATGATATTTACTGCCTGGTAATAACCTACAGTCATAAAATTGATTTTGAAATTTGTGAAAAAATGATTATTCAAAATAACTTTAGTTATTTGGGTATGATTGGGTCAACCATTAAAGGGAGAAAATTTAGGGATCGTTTTATTAAAAAAAGTTATCCAGAAGAAGTGATCGATAAATTTACTTGCCCAATTGGCCAAAAACAAAAAATATTAAAGTCACCTACTGCGATTGCTGTAGTAATTGCAATGGATTTAATTAATTTTATTGAAAATCAAAAACAAATTAAAGTGTTATGAAATATCAATTAGAAGTCTCCAATATTACTAAGTCTTATGGCGATTTAAAAGCTAATGATAGTGTGTCCTTGAATATAAAAGATTCAAGCATTCATGCACTTCTTGGTGAAAATGGTGCTGGCAAATCAACTTTAGTAAAGATTATTTATGGATCATTAATGCCAGATAGTGGCGATATGAAATGGACTGGAGATAAGTATAGTCCTAAGAGCCCTTTTGAAGCTAGAGAAAATGGAATCGCAATGGTGTTTCAGCATTTTTCATTATTTGAGTCTTTAACGGTTGAAGAGAACATTATTTTGGGTCTAGATGGCGTTGGTCTGAATGAAAACTTTACCGATGAAATTTTGAAATACTCAAAACAGTATGGTCTCGATGTTAACCCTCAGCAGGTCGTTGGTGATCTATCAGTTGGTGCACGCCAAAGAGTTGAAATAATCCGCTGCTTGATTCAAAATCCAAAGCTTTTGATTATGGACGAGCCTACTTCAGTTCTGACGCCGCAAGAAGTCTCTGATTTATTTGTAACTCTTAAAAAACTTGCAGCCGATGGCTGTGCTATTTTATATATTTCACATAAACTCGAAGAGGTTCGAGAGATCTGTAGTGAAGCAACAATTCTGAGAGGAGGTAAGCTGGTTCAAAGCTGTGTACCTCAAGAGCATACTCAAAAGGAATTGGCTGAAATGATGATTGGAAAGAAGCTTACAGAATTAGCAAGAAGCAATATTAATGTGGGTTCAGATATTTTTTCAATCAAGAACCTTAGTTGCCAGAGCGACGACATGTATGGCGTTAATTTAATTGATGTCTCTCTCACTTTAAAGCAAGGAAGTATTGTGGGTATCGCTGGGGTTGCTGGCAATGGCCAAGATGAATTAATGGAGCTTCTTATCGGTGAAAAGTCTTCTTCAAGCGGCGTTTTGAATTTTAATGGCGAAGATATCGGCTCTTTGAATTCTCATGAAAGGCGTCAGCTTTCAATGTTTTTTGTGCCTGAAGAGCGATTAGGACATGGAGCCGTTCCAGATATGAGCCTTGATGAGAATATGCTATTGAGTCGACCGGAATCTGAAGGAATGACATCGAATGGAATTATTGATTGGAATATTGTGTCTAGTTTTTCAGAGCAAGTTATTAGCGACTTTGATGTTCAAACACCTTCAAGCAGGATGCTGGCTAAATCTTTGTCTGGCGGCAATTTACAAAAATTTATGGTTGGTAGGGAGCTAATAAGATCTCCAAAACTACTCATTGTTTCTCAGCCTACATGGGGCGTTGATGCTGGTTCAGCCAATAATATACATCAATCACTCATATCGCTTGCAGATCAGGGCTCTGCAATACTGATTATCTCTCAAGATTTAGATGAAATATTAAGCTTGTGTGAACAAATTCATGTCCTTTCTGAGGGTAGACTTTCAGAAGCAGTAGATATGAAAAAAGACGGTCTGGAAAAAATTTCACAGCTAATGGTTGGAGGTGAAAATAATGATTAAGCTCATACCAAGAGTTGAAAATTCAAAGGCAATGATTGTGTTGTCTCCATTAATTGCACTAATCTTAACAGCACTTTCTGCATTAATCATTTTCTTATTTATCCTAGAAGACGTCAAGGTTTTAAATGTCTTCTTTACTCTTTTCGTTGAGCCTCTAACTGATGGCTATTATTTATCCGAGCTTCTAGTTAAAGCAGCTCCATTGATGATTATTGGTTTAGGGTTATCTATAGGCTTTAGGGCTGGCATATGGAATATTGGAGCTGAGGGTCAGTATGTTATTGGTGGTATTGCCGGCGGTGCTGTTGGGTTGTACTTTTATAATGTTGAGGGTTTTTGGCTTTTACCATTGATGGCTTTTGCAGGTATTTTGGGCGGCATGTTCTATGCCGGTATTGCTGCTTTTCTTCGAACAAGATATCAGGTTAATGAAATTCTTGTCACTCTTATGTTGACCTATGTTGCTGTTCTGTTTTTGAGTGCTATGGTGCATGGCCCTTTAAGGAATCCATCCGGCTTTAATTTTCCAGAAAGCCGAATGTTCCATGACAGCGCTTTGCTCCCAATTATATGGGAGGGAACCCGATTAAATATTAGCTTAATAGTCGCTCTTGCTCTCTCGATTCTTGCTTGGTTTGGGATCAAAAAACATATGTTCGGAATGCAAATAAAAATTTCAGGTAGTTCTCCTCGTGCCGCAAAATTTGCTGGATTTGATGATAACAAGACTGTCTGGTTATCACTTCTTATATCAGGAGGCCTCGCCGGCCTTGCTGGCTTGTTTGAGGCTGCGGGCCCTGCTGGACAGCTTACACCTGGACTACCTCAATTTTATGGATTTACTGCAATCATTGTTGCTTTTGTAGCACGGCTTCACCCAATTGGAATATTATTTTCTTCATTATTGATAGCCCTCAGCTATGTCGGTGGTGAAAACGTTCAGATTGATTACAATTTACCGAGCTCAATTATTCAAATTTTTCAGGGCATGCTTCTGTTTTATTTCCTTGCATGTGACATATTAATTAAATACAAAGTTGCACTTAATAAAACTAAAAACTAAAGACTATGAACGAAGGCTTATTTATAAACATAATTATAGGAATCAGCGTGGCTTCAGCGCCACTTATTTTTGCAGCCATTGGTGAACTTCTAGTAGAGCGATCTGGCGTATTAAATCTTGGCGTTGAAGGGATGATGATTGTTGGCGCTCTGATGGGTTTTGTTGTTCAGTTCCATACTGAAAGCTACTTTTTAGCAGTTCTCGCAGGACTTTTTGCGGGTGTAGTAATTTCCTCTATTTTTGCTTTTTTGACTCAATTTTTACTTACTAATCAAGTTGCAACTGGACTTGCATTGACCTTATTTGGTTTAGGTTTTTCTGCCTTTGTAGGAAAAGGGTACACTGAAGAATCAATCCAGCTTATTGCTGCTGTCGATATTCCATTTCTTTCCGATATCCCACTCATTGGACCATTACTTTTTTCATTTAATCCACTTGTCTATTTGGCATTTTTTATGGTTTATGTTGTTTGGCATTTTTTGTTTAAGACTAAGCAAGGCCTCATCTTAAGAGCAATAGGAGACAACCATGATGCCGCCCATGCTATAGGACACAAGGTTGTTCTATATCGCTTTATGGCGATTTTATTTGGCGGTGCAATGGCTGGACTTGGAGGCGCTTTCTTGACTCTTGTTCAGGTACCTATATGGGGAGAAGGGATGACTGCTGGAAGGGGTTGGATTGCACTAGGCCTTGTAGTTTTCGCATCTTGGCTGCCTTTCAGAGTAATTTTAGGGGCGATTTTATTTGGTGGTATTACAATCCTTCAACTTCATGCGCAAGGGTTTAATATAAGAATAAGTGCTCAATACTTGTCTATGCTTCCTTATTTAGCTACCATTGTTATTCTTGTTGCTTTAAGGATTAGATTAAAAAATAAAACAAATCGCACAGTACCTAATTGTTTGGGTAGAATATTTCATTCAACAACTTAGTTTGCTGAAATTTTTTGTTAAAAAGTAAAAAAGAAGTAAGAAAATTTGTTAAATAAATAAAAGGAGAAAAAAGTATGTCTAATCGAAGATTCTCGAGTTTTTTGAAACTCTCGGTTTTATGTGTAGTTCTTGCCTTTACTGGCGGTGTCTCTGCAGATCCTGTCAAAGCTGCATTTGTATATATTGGTCCAACTGGTGACCATGGGTGGACATATGCTCATCATAGAGCTGTGAACCATTTAAAAGAAGTAGTTGGAGATGATGTTATTGTTACTGAGGTAGAAAGTGTTGCTGAAAACTCTGATTCAGAAAGAGTTATAACGAGCCTTGCTCGTAAAAATGATATTATTTTTACAACATCATTTGGCTACATGAATCCAACAGCTAAAGTTGCGAAGCGTTATCCAGATGTTAAATTTGAACATGCTACTGGCTACATAAGAGGTGATAATCTTTCAACCTATCAAGCAAAATTTTATGAGGGTAGGCATGTTATGGGTAAACTTGCTGGAGGCATGACAAAGAGTAATGTTATGGGTTGGATTGGCTCATTCCCAATTCCAGAAGTTATCAGAGATATTAACTCTGCATATCTGGGTGCTAAATCAGTGAATCCAGATGTTGAAATGAAGATTGTTTGGATAAATACTTGGTTTGATCCAGGCAAAGAGGCAGATGCAGCAAATGCTCTTATCGCACAGGGTGCCGATGTCCTTTTTCAACACACAGACTCTTCAGCTGCAATGACAATTGCAGAAGAAAATGGTATTTACTCATTTGGACAAGCTTCAAATATGCGTGAGTGGGGACCAAACGCTCAGTTATCAGGCATTGTAAATAACTGGGGTCCATACTATGTGGAACGTGTACAGGCTGTTTTAGATGGCACGTGGACTTCGACTGATACTCTTGGTGGTGTCAAAGAGGGATGGGTCAAATTTGCACCTATGAATAATAATATTCCTTTTGATGTTAGAAACGCAGCTTCAAAAGCTATCATTGATATTATGACTGGTGCTACTCATCCGTTTACAGGACCAATCAATAAGCAAGATGGCACTCCTTGGTTAGCGGAGGGCGAAACTGCAACAATTGATGAGCTGATGGGAATGCAATTTTATGTAGAAGGAATTGATAGTCAATTCCCAAATTAATAAAGTTCATTTAATTAAAATAAAAATCGCGCCTCAAGGGTATACTTGAGGCGCGATTTTTTTTATCATCAACGTAACAAAAATTATCATGTCAAAGAAAAAAATAATTAGAATTTTGGTATTTCCACTATTGGCTGAAGGTGAAACTGCTCCATTTGGAGATTTACTAGGAATGCGATTTTACGTTGAAGGGATTGATAGTCAGTTTCCAAATTAGCATTAATTTTTTTAAGCTACGAGAGATTATGTATTTTGTAAGAGTCCATGACTGAAATTTCTCATGCCTGGCTAAATAATCTCCCTAAAGTAGAACTCCATCTTCATTTAGAGGGCACCCTTGAACCAGAGCTAATGTTTGAGTTGGCAAAAAGAAACTCGATTTCATTGGCTTTTAATAGCGTGGATGAAGTTAAAAAAGCTTACCAATTTTCTAATCTTCAAGATTTCCTTGATATTTATTATCAAGGCGCCGAGGTTCTTCTTCATGAGCAGGATTTTTATGATCTAACATGGGACTACTTATTAAGGTGTAAGGAGCAGAATGTATTACATGTAGAGCCTTTCTTTGATCCTCAAACACATACAGATAGAGGCGTTCCATTTAAAGTCGTGATTAACGGAATCTCAGATGCACTGGCTGATGCTGAGGAGAGGCTTGGAATTACGTCGAAGTTAATCATGTGTTTCCTGAGGCACTTGGATGAATCAAGTGCAATCAAAACGTTGGAAGAGTCATCAGAGTACACTGACTATATTTATGGTGTTGGACTGGATAGCTCTGAAAAAGGCAACCCACCTGAAAAATTTGCGAATGTTTTTAGTCAAGCTAAAGATATGGGTTATAAGTTAGTGGCGCATGCAGGAGAAGAGGGTCCAGCAAGCTACATATGGAGCTCCTTAGATATTCTTAATATTGAAAGAATTGACCATGGAGTAAGAGCCATTGATGACCCAGAATTAATGCTGAGATTAATTAATCATCAAATACCACTGACTGTTTGCCCACTATCCAATGTCAAATTAAAGGTCTTTGAAGAGATGGCAAGCCATACTATTCTGGAAATGTT
>Ga0208948_1000554_pt1 | contig 17174 bp, 16 predicted proteins | sample AOAMet11_17_M020_2_FD_188228 | JGI IMG/M metagenome (GOLD analysis project Ga0208948, IMG submission 188228) | Ammonia-oxidizing marine microbial communities from Monterey Bay, California, USA - CAN11_17_M020 (SPAdes) | ecosystem: Environmental > Aquatic > Marine > Intertidal zone | place...
CCTGGGCCTGGGCTGAACCGGAAGACGTTGACCCGATGAGCGTCGGGTCGACCGGAGAGACCGGGCCGGAGCAGGGCCGACTGGCGTTCGACGAGGTCGAGCCGGCTGCGGGGGAACCAGAAGTGGATGTCGCGCCCTACGAGGCAGCGGTACCCGAGGAGGGGCCGAAACGTGTGGTCCGGGTCCTACCGGACGTCGCTGCGGTCTCGAAGGCCTTCGACTACCTGGTTCCCGAAGCATGGTCAAGGGACGGTCGGGGTGAGCGCCTCGGCATCGGAAGCCGGGTCCGAATCATCCTGCACGGCCGACGGGTGGCCGGATGGGTGGTGGACGACCAGGTCGAGCCGCCACCGGGGGTTGCCCTGCGGCCGCTCTCGCGTCTGAGTGGTCTCGGCCCCAGCGTCGAACTGATCGATCTCGCCCGTTGGGCGGCCCACCGCTGGGTCGGCCCAGTGGCCGGTCTGTTATCCACGGCGTCACCGCCAACGATGGTCGAGGCGCTCGGATCGCCACCCCACCCGTGGACCGTGCCGGCCACCGACGATCGGTGGTACGACGAGGCATGGCGGGTGGATCCCGATGGTCGGCCGTCGGTGGTGCGACTCCCGCCGGGCGACGATGTGCTGCCGCTGGCGCTCGAGGCGGCCCGTCTCGGTGACGCCCTGATCCTGGCTCCCACGGCCGAGGCCGTTCGACGGCTGGCCGGTCGGCTACGGCGGACGGGCGTCCCGGTGTCCGTGGCCCCTCGGGACTGGGCCCGGGCAGCGGCCGGGGGCGTGGTGGTGGGAGCCCGAGCGGGGGCATGGGCACCAGTTCGGGATCTTCGGGCGGTTCTGGTGCTCGACGAGCACGACGATGCCTATCGGGAGGAACGGTCGCCGACCTGGAACGCCCGCGACGTGGCTGTCGAGCGGGCTCGACGGGCAGGGGTGCCCTGCGTGCTGGTCTCGTCCAATCCGAGTGTCGAATCCCTCGAGGTGGCCGGTCCGGAGCGGGTGTCGGTCCCGTCCCGGTCGGCTGAGCGGATCGGCTGGCCGGTGGTCGACCTGATCGATCGCCGGACCGACGACGCGGTACGGAGCGGGCTGTTCAGCCCTCTGCTTGTGTCGGTCCTGCGCGGCGACGGTGGCGACCCTGTCGTGTGCGTCCTCAACCGGAAGGGCAGGTCGCGGCTGCTGGCCTGTAACGCCTGTGGCGTGCTGGCTCGTTGCGAGGTCCACGACGCGGCACTCGTCGAGGACCGGCCGGCCGGAGTCGATGAGATGCCCAGGCTTCGTTGCCCGGTGGATGGTGCCGTACGGCCGGTGGTGTGTGACAGCTGCGGCGGCACACGGATGCGAAACCTCCGGGCCGGGGTGAACCGGGTACGCGAGGAACTCGAGGCGCTGGCCGGTCGACCTGTCGTGGAGGTAACCGCAGAGACCGATCCGGCGGCGTTGGACGGCGCCCACGCCGGACTCTTCGTGGGGACCGAGGCAGTACTCCATCGGATCGGCCGCCGAGTGGCCCGCGTGATCTTTTTGGATTTCGATCAGGAGTTGCTGGCGCCACGGATGCGGGCCGCCGATCAGGCCATGGCCCTGTTGGCCAGGGCCGCCCACCTGCTGGGGCCGCGGTCGACTGGTGGGCGCCTCATCGTCCAGACGCGCCAACCCGACCATGAAGTCCTCCAGGCCGTGCTCCACGCCGACCCAGGTCGGCTGGCCGTTGCAGAGCGCGAGCGTCGGGAGATTCTCGGTCTGGCGCCGTTCGGGGCGTTGGCTCGTATCTCGGGCGCCGTGGCGCCAGCATTCATGGAGCGACTGGCTGCAGCTGAGGGTCGGACGGCACCCGGCATCGAGGTGATGGGGCCCCGAGACGATGCCTGGTTGGTCCGGGCACCGGATCCCGTCGCCCTTTCGGACCTCCTCCGGTCGGTTGAACGCCCACCCGGACGACTCAGAATCGAGGTCGACCCGGCCCGGGCCTGAATGGGAACAACCGGCAACCGTTCTACCAGCGTCGACGGTTCAGCTCGTAGAGGGCGATGCCGGCGGCAGTGGAGACGTTGAGGCTCCCCACCTTGCCAAGCTGGGGGATGAACGCCACGGTGTCGCAGGCATCAAGCACGGTGCTCGAGAGACCCCGGTCCTCATGGCCGAGGGCCAGACAGGTCCGATCTGGGAATGCCGCGTCGTGGATCGGGAGAGCACCGTCGGCCAGCTCGACACCTACCAGCCCGTACCCGGCCGACGCGATAGCTGCCAACGCCTCGTCGGCCTCCTCGCAAATTGTCCACGTGAGGTACCGGCCGGTCCCAAGGGCCGTCTTGGCCACCTTGGCGTGCGTAGGTGGGCTGGTGGCTCCGGCCAACCAGAGGTGGGACACCCGGTAGGCGGCGGCCGTCCGCAGGATGGCCCCCACGTTGTACGGGGTCTGGACGCTGTCCAGCAGCAGGGCCACGTCCGGTTCGCTGCGGCGGCGCCATTCGCGGTGTAGGCGTTTGAGCCCGGTGCCATCGAGGTTCTTCATGCGGGGCCCTTCATGTCGGGTTCCTGACGTCGGGCTCCACCCGGGCCACATCCAGCAGACGGAATCCCTTGCGGGACCCCCGCCGGGTGGTGGTCCAGCCCACCCCGTCGAGCCATCGAGCGAGGGAGTCGGCCCCCAGGTGGCGTTGGACCACCAGGTGGGCCGTCCCTTCGGGGGCGAGCCGACCCAGCCAGCGGTTCAGGAGTTCGTGAAGGGCTTCCTTACCGATACGGATGGGCGGATTGGACCAGAGGCCGGCCAATGACAGGTCATCGGGGACTTCGTCGGGCGCCACAACCCGTACGCCGTCCAGACCGGCATTGGCGGCGTTGGACCGGCACAGGTCGCGGGCCCGTTCGTTCACATCGACGGCCCACACCGTGGCCTCGGGGTTGCGGGTGGCCAGAGCACAGGCGATGGGTCCATAGCCACAACCCAGGTCCATGAGAGCGATCGGACCGGACGGTGGCGGTGGTCCCTCAAGCAGCAGATACCGGGTTCCGCGGTCGACCCGGTCGGCAGAAAACACCCCCCGGTCGGTGGCCAGCGTGAGGTCGACGTCAGGCAGTAGAAGGGAGACCTCGCCCGGTCGAGACGCCGCCTCAGGTCGATCCGACCAGTAGTGCTGGTCCTTCTGGGCGTCCACGGTGGCGACGGTAGCCTCGTCGCCGTGTCCACCCACGAGATCCGGGTCATTGGCGACCCCGTCCTCCGCACGCCGGCTGCCGACGTGACCGATGTGGACGGCGCCCTGGTTCGGTTGTCCGAGGACATGTTCAGCACCATGTACGAGGCGCTGGGCATCGGCCTAGCGGCCCCCCAGGTCGGCGTGCAGAAGCGGTTCTTCGTATACGACCACGGCGAGGACTCCGGCGTGGTCCTGAACCCGCGGATCGTGGAGTCCGACGGTGAGTGGGCCTTTGAGGAAGGGTGCCTCTCTGTGCCCGGCCTGTCGTGGGAGATCGTCCGACCGAAGACCATCCACCTGGTCGGCGTGGATCTCGACGGCAACGAGCTCTCGATCGAGGCCGACGAGTTGGAGGCCCGGCTTTTCCAACACGAGATCGACCACCTGGACGGGGTCCTGCTAGTCGACCACCTCGATGACGAACAGCGGCGGGACGCCCGTCGTGCCCTAAACGAGCTGACCGTGGCTCGCCCGAGCCAGTCTGGTGGGTCCTTCCCGATGGACACTGGTGGCCGATCGTCGGGTGGGGGACTTCACCTGCCGTGACGGCCACCGTCCCGGAGCGGCCCCGCCGTCTGGCCTACCTAGGGAATCCGGCGGTCGCCGTGGCACCCCTGCGGGCACTTCACGAGGCCTCCGAACGACTGGGCATCGAGGTCGTCGTGGTGGTCACCGCCGAAGACCGTCGACGGAGCCGGCGGGGAGTGCCGTCGCCCACCCCAGTGGCTCAGGCCGCGGTCGAACTCGGTCTCCCAGTCGCCCACCACCTCTTGTCGGCGGTCGATTCAGATGCAGACCTGGGAGTGGTGGTTGCCTACGGCCAGATCATCCCGGTGTCGTTGCTGAACCAACTACCCATGCTCAACCTGCACTTCTCGCTACTACCCCGATGGCGGGGCGCGGCACCCGTCGAACGGGCGTTGCTGGCCGGCGACGTCGCGACGGGGGTCTGCCTCATGGACGTGGCCGAGGAACTCGATACCGGCGGCATCCGGGGTCGGGTGACCACACCGATCGGTCCGGAAGAGACGGCTGAGGATCTACGGGGACGACTCGGCGACCTGGGTGCCCGGCTCCTGGTGGACGGCCTGGCCGCGGGCCTCGAGGCCCCTGAGCCGCAGCAGGGGGAACCCACGTGGGCCCACAAGATCGGGAGCGATGACCTGCGGTTGGACTGGTCCCGTCCGGCCAGCGAATTGGACCGGATGGTCCGGGTGGGCGGCGCCCACACCACCTTCCGGGGCGAACGGTTCAAGGTGCACTCGGCCGTTCCGTGTGATGGGCCCGCCAACGGTCCTGCCCCCGGAACGCTGGTGGGAGACATCGTGGTGACAGGCTCCGGTGGCCTGCGTCTGGTCGAGGTCCAGCCGGCCAATCGGCCCCGAATGGCGTTCGGTGCGTGGATGACCGGTGCCCGCCCGACCGACGGCGAGGGGTTCGCTTCCGATGGGTGATGCCCGCGGGTTGGCCGTCGAGGTGCTGGGACGCATCGAGCACGATGGGGCGTACGCCAACCTGGCGCTACGGGCCGCGCTGGACCGGTGTGACCTGGAGCGACGGGACCGGGCGTTCGTCACCGACATGGTGTACGGCACGACCCGGATGCGACGGGCCTGCGACCACCTGGTGGACAGGTTCCTCCACGACGAAATCCAGCCCGAGGTCCGCACGGTGCTTCGTCTGGGTGCTTGGCAGCTGGCCTTCGGTGGGGTTCCGGCACACGCCGCGGTCTCGGCCACCGTCGCCGTGGCACCCCGACGGGTACGCGGCCTGTGCAACGCCGTGCTGCGTCGGGTGGCCGACGAACAGCGGGTGGGGGCACCGCCCTGGCCGTCGCCGGCCGTGGCCCTGAGTTGCCCCGAAAAGGTGTTGGACCGGCTGGTGGCCGACCTTGGCGAGGCTGACGCTATGGCGGCCATGGAAGCCATGAATCGCCCGGCGCCCGCCGTGGTGCGTGACGACGGCTACCACCAGGATCGGGCCTCCCAACTGGTGGTCGAGGCGGTACTGGCCCCGGGCCTGGGTGACGGAGACGGGTCGGGAGCCGGAACACCTGTCGGTGAACGGATCCTGGACCTCTGCGCTGCACCCGGAGGAAAGGCCACGGCGCTGGCCGCGTCGGGTGCCCTGGTGGTGGCCTGCGACCTTCGGGAACGACGCCTCGGGCTCGTGGCCGACAACGCCCGCCGACTGGAGCACGAGTTGTTGCTGGTCGCAGCCGACGGCCGGGCGGCGCCCTTCCGATCGGGTTCGTTCGACCGGGTTCTGGTGGATGCCCCGTGTTCGGGCCTCGGGGTTCTGCGACGCCGGGCTGATGCCCGCTGGCAGGAGGGCCGGTTCACTGATGCTGCGATCAGCGAGTTGGCCGACCTGCAGGTGGACCTACTGAACGGTGCCGTCGACCTCGTGGCATCGGGGGGCCTGCTGGCTTACAGCGTGTGCACTCTGACGGCTGCCGAGACCTCCGGGGTCGATCGCCGGATCCGGGCCGCCCACCCGACGCTGGTTCCCGAGCCAGTGGGGGAGCCGTGGCGACCCCATGGCGAAGACGGCGGAGGTGGGCTTCTAATGCCTCAAGACCTGGACAGCGAGGGGATGGCGGTCTTCATGTACCGGGTCGGGTCAGGCCAGTAGCCCGACCCGGAGGTGTTCGAGCACGGCATCGAGTGCGTCGCGCGTCGGGTGGCCCGGCTCGTCGACCAGTTCGTCGGTCAACACCGAGTGGGCCCGCTTGGAGATCCGGTGCTCGTTGCCCGGTGACGAGTCGATCTCCACGCCGATGAAGCCGTCGCCGAACTCCTCGGCCAGTCGCTCGAAGCGCTCGGCGGGGGCCATGGAATCCTCGCTGAACCGGAGGCCCAGAACACAGACACCAGCGTCGTCGCCGTTGCCCTCTCGGTCGCCACGCACCCGCTCCCGCACGATCTCCAGGTCCCGGTTCGATATGCCCAACGACCGTCGCCGCCGACCACCGATAGGCAGCGGCAGGCTGGGTTGGCTGAGCACCGGGGCCAGCATCCGACGGTCGACCATCATCCCGAGTGCGAATCCTCCGGTGAAGCACATGCCGACCGCGCCGACGCCCGGGCCGCCGCAACGGCCATGCTCGAAGGCGGCCAGGGCCCGCAGCCAGTCGGTCACCGGCGAGGTACGGCGTCGCAGGAAGGCCGTGAACTCCCGTGAGACGCATCCACCAGCCAGCGATCGAAGGAGGTAGCCGGGGGTGGCCCGACGTCCCGGCGTTCCGAACAACGAGGGAAGGACGGCCGTGCAGCCGATGGCGGCCACCCGTCGCCCGAAGTCGGCCACCCGGGGAGTGATGCCGGGCATCTCGGCCATGACGATCACCGCCGGCCCCCTTCCGGTCCGCAGCACGGTCCGGGTGGTTCCACCATGGGCGAACTCGTCGATCTCGTACCCGGCCAGTGCATCGATGTCCATCGGTCGAGCCATTGGCTGAGGGTACTCCCGGACACCGGGCCGGATCGGGGCGTCGACGGGGCCTCCGGTATCGTCCGGGGATGGACGCACACGATCACGGGCCGGCCGGCGAGACGCCCGCTGATCCGGTACTGGCCGTCAAGGTCCTGACCGTCTCGGACGGCGTGGTACACGGAGTTCGCGAAGACCACTCCGGAGCCGCCCTCGTCGCCCTCTGCGACGCTCAGGGGTGGCACGTGGCCGATACCGCGGTGACGGCCGACGGCATCGACGAGGTGGCAGGGGCGCTACAGCGGCTGGCCGATGGCTTCCACGGCCTGATCGTGACCACCGGAGGCACAGGGTTCGGCCCGCGTGACCTCACCCCAGAGGGAACGCTCGCCGTCCTGGGCCGCCAGGCTCCCGGTCTGGCCGAAGCAATGCGCCTGGTCAATCCACTGGGCCGCCTGTCGCGCGGTGTCGCAGGCACGCTGGGCACCGCACTGGTCGTCAACACCCCGGGTTCGGCGCGCGGCTGCGTCGAGTGCCTGGAGGCGGTGGCCGATGTGGTCCCCCACGCCGTCCGCCTGCTGGTCGACAACGCCGACCCGCATCCCTCCGGCGAAGGATCCGGCGGCAGTCATGGTTGAACATGCCGACGACCTGACCCCCGGAACGTCGGGCGACGGGCCGGCCATGGACGCGGCCATTGCCGCGGCGGCGACCGCTCGCTACCGGACGTCGCCGAATCCCTGGGTGGGTTCCGTGGTCCTGGTCGACGGTCTGATCGTCGGCACGGGTGCCACCGAACCGCCCGGCGGCGCACACGCCGAACGCTCGGCCATGGATGCCGCGACGCTGGCCAACGGCGGATCGATCGTCGGCTCCACGTTGGTGACCACGTTGGAGCCGTGCCACCACGAGGGTCGAACGGGACCATGTACCGAGGCCATCGTGGCCGCCGGAGTGGCCCGCGTTGTGGTGGCGATCGAGGATCCGGACCCGAAGGTGGCCGGCCGGGGAATCGCCCACCTACGAGATGCCGGTTTGGACGTGGTGGTCGGCATTCGTGCCGTAGAAGTCGCCGAACAGTTGGCGCCGTACCTCCACCACCGGAGGACCGGTCGCCCGCAGGTCGTTTTGAAGATGGCCATCACACTCGACGGACGCATCGCCGCCCCCGACGGGTCGAGCCGGTGGATCACCGGCCCTGAGGCCCGTGCCGACGTGCACCGGATGCGGGCGGAAAGCGACGCAGTCTGTGTGGGATCGGGAACTGTGCGAGCTGATGATCCCCGCCTCGACGTCCGGGACTGGCCTGACGCCGAGGTGATGGGTTCGACCGATCCCCGCCGCATCGTGCTGGGCGCTATTCCCGATGGCGCGCGGGTACTACCCGCAGAGGAACACCACGGGGATCTGGGTGTCCTCCTCGACCGGCTGGGTGACGAGGGGGTGCTGCAGTTGCTGGTGGAAGGCGGCGCCGAAGTGGCCGGACGGTTCCACCGCGAGGGCCTGGTCGACCGTGTGGTGGCCTACGTGGCCCCGGCTCTGCTGGGAGGTGATGACGGCCGACCTCTGTTGGCTGGTGCCGGAGTGGCCACCATGGCTGAGGCGTGGCGCGGCCGGTTCACCGACGTCCGGCGTCTCGGTGACGACCTTCGCATCGAGCTGGTACCCGACGCTTGAACCCGTTCGGGAGCTGAAATCCCCGGCGGCGGCGGTGGTTCCGACGGGTAGGTTCGTGCCGTGCTGAAACTCGTCCTTCCCAAGGGTTCCCTCGAAAAGTCCACTCTCGACCTGTTCGAGGGTGCCGACCTGGGGGTCCAACGAAATTCCTCGGTCGACTACCGGGCAACCATTGATGATCCACGGATCGACGACGTCCGGATCCTGCGGCCCCAGGAGATTCCCACCTACGTGGCCGACGGCCTGTTCGACCTCGGGATCACCGGACGGGACTGGATCGAGGAGACGCACAGCAACGTCGTGTCCCTCGGTGAGCTCCACTATTCGAAGGCCACGGCCCGACCGGTCCGCATCGTGGTCGCCGTCCCCGGCGATTCCGACGTTGAGTCGGTGGCCGACCTGCCAGCCGGGGTCCGGGTGTCCAGCGAGTACCCGGTGCTGACGCGTCAGTTCTTCGAGGCCCACGGCGTCGAGGCCGACATCCGACTCTCGTACGGAGCGACGGAGGCCAAGGTTCCCGACATCGTCGACGTGGTGGTGGACATCACCGAGACGGGCCGGGCCATCCGGGCGGCCGGTCTGAAGATCATCGACACCATCCTGACCAGCTACACCGAGCTGGTGGCCAACGCCGAGGCCTACGCCGATCCCGACAAGCGCCACGCCATGGAGCAGATACACCGGTTGCTTCAGGGCACGCTGGAGGCCCGAGGCAAGGTCCTCGTGAAGATGAACGTGTCGGGCGAGCACCTGGACGCGGTGATCGACCTGATCCCGTCAATGAAGTCGCCGACGGTCAACGAGCTGTACGGCGGCTCCGGCTTCGCCATCGAGACCGTGGTGGCCAAGTCGGAGATCAACGTGCTCATCCCGGCGCTGCGTGACGGTGGCGCCACCGACATCATCGAACTACCGCTTTCCAAGATCGTTCACTGACCGGCGGTTCTGCCGTCCAGTGGCTCACCGGAGAGGTCTATTCCTCCTCGTCGGTCACTTCTGACCCGGGGTTCTCGGCGGCGTCCCGAAGGGCTTTCTCGACGGACACGTAGGCCAGTCGGATCTGGTGGAGCGCGTCGCGCATCGTGGCCTCGGCTTCCCCGAGACGACCGGGCAGCTTTTCGACCACGGCTCCCAGGGCGTCGATAGCCACGGAAGCCTCGCTCATGTTGGGTGGCTGCTGGGAGAGGTGGATGGCCGCCAACTCGTAGAACCCCATGAGGTGGTTGGCCACCACCACGGCGGCAGGCGCCGAGGCGATCTGTTCCTGGACTTCGGCCATCTCCCGGGCCATGTCCTCGGCCTGCTGGCGCTCCTCCGGGCTCAGAGCCTCGCCGGACATGTCGGGGTTTGACGCGGTGCCGTCAGCACCGTCGGTCCCTGAAACTTCCTCGGGTTCGACGGGGTGCTCTCCACCGGGGGTCCAGAGGCTGCTCATCAGGTTCGCTCCTGTTGTTCGTTGTGGCCTGCCCGGCGGGCGGGCGGCACCCTCGTCGGGTGCTGGTCGGTCCTGGGAGCGGTAGCCTACGGCTCACAACCAGATGGAAAGCGGGGTTCACCCCCCACCCGGCACGCGTTCAGCGGGCCCGGGTCCTCATCTCGTCTGATCGACGGGTCGTCCAGCGTCTTGAAGGGCAATGTCCTGAAAGGCAGTGCCTTCAGTGGCTAGACGGTCGTCGACCTTGGCGGGTGTCGGCTTTCCGGCGCCCGTCATTTCGGCTTTTCCGGGGTCTTCACCCTGTGTACCAGTCGGCTCCGTCGGACGCCACCGCCCAAACCCCCACGAGGAGCGAGAGCCAGCGTGACGCACAGGAGTGACGACTAATAGCAACGCCGACGAATCAGGAACCGCGGATCAATGACCGCATCCGGGCCCGACAGGTCCGGCTGGTCTCGCCCGACGGTGAACAGATGGGGATTCAGACCCTGTCTGACGCGCTGGACGCGGCCCAGGAGATTGGACTGGACCTGGTGGAGGTGGCCGACAAGGCCGACCCACCGGTGTGCCGGATCATGGACTACGGGAAGTTCAAGTACGAACAGTCCCAGCGGGCCAAGGAATCGCGTAAGAAGGCCACCCACGTCCTGGTCAAGGAGATGAAGTACCGACCCAAGATCGGTCCTGGTGACTTTGAGACCAAGACCCGCAAGGTTGAGGCTTTCCTGAGCGATGGTTGCAAGGTCAAGGTCACCATCATGTTCCGTGGCCGGGAGATGCAGCACCCGGAGCTCGGTCGCCGCATCCTTGATCGGGTGGCCGAGGTCGTGTCCCACGTGGGGCGAGTCGAGTTGTACCCGAAGCAGGATGGTCGAAACATGATCATGGTCCTGGTGCCCGGTCAGGCCACGCGCAAACAGCGCGAGGCCGCCGCCGATCGCCAGGTCGTCGACACTGAGCCCGATTCCGGCGAAGCCGCGGAGGCTGCTGCTCTGGAGGCGACCGAAACCGCCGAGACCGTCGCTCCCGCGACCGACACGACCGCACCGGAGGCCACTCAGCCCGAGACGCCTTCCGAGGCGGCCGTCGCCGAGGACCAGCCCACCGAACCGACGTCCGCCTGACCGGTCGACGAACCACTAGACCCGAAAACGGAGCAGACACCATGCCCAAGATGAAGACACACCGCGGCGCTGCGAAGCGCTTCAAGGTGACCGGCAGCGGGCGCCTCAAGCGTCGCAACGCCAACCTCAGCCACATTCTCGAGAAGAAGTCCCCGAAGCGAAAGCGTCGGCTGGCTCGCCAGAGCGACGTGGACCCGGCGAATGTGCCGGCCGTCCGCAAGCAACTCGGCATCTGACCGAACCCCACGGGGCCTTGGAGCCCCATCGAGACAACACCGGTACCGACTGAACGGGTACCGACCGAACAGCGATCGTCCCTGCCGCCGCCGGTGGGGACCCGAACACAGGAGAGCGTGATGGCCAGGGTCAAGCGAGCCGTCCACAGCAAGAAGAAGCACAAGGCAGTCCTCGAGCAGGCGAAGGGCTACTACGGCGACAAGAGCCGTACTTTCCGCGCTGCCAACGAGCAGGTGATGCATTCCGGGAACTACGCCTTCCGCGACCGTCGGGCGCGTAAGGGACAGTTCCGTCGGCTCTGGATCCAGCGGATCAACGCCGCCTGCCGTCAGCACGGGACCAACTACAGCGTCTTCATCGCCGGTCTCAAGCAGGCTGGAATCGAAGTCGACCGCAAGGTGCTGGCCGACCTGGCCGTCAATGACAGTGCGGCGTTCGCCGCCCTGGTAGAGATGGCCGGCGCCGAAGCGGCCTGAACGCCGCTCAACGGTTGCCGACGACGGCTACCGATCAGATGATGCACGGTTATTCAGGGAGCAACCCGCGGGTTCGTCGGTTGCGAAGGCTGGCCCGTGATCGCGGCGAGCGGCATGAGCGACGTTCCTTCGTCGTCGAGGGCCCGGGCCTGGTGGCCGAGGTGCTCGATGCCGGCCGGGACGTGAACATGGTGCTGGTTCCCGAGTCGTCGTTGGGCGACCTCGACGTCGGGCCACGTCTCGACGCGCTCCTGGCGCGTGCTGAGGCAACCGGGGCTGATGTGGGCACGGTGCCTGACTCGGTTTTCGACGGGTTGACCAGCACCACGTCCCCCCAGCCCGCCCTGGCCGAGGTGGGGTTCGTCGACGTCGACCCGGATGTGCTGTTCGCCGGCGTCGAGACCGGGCATCCGTTGTTGGTGCTCGTGGGCCTGGCTGATCCGGGCAACGTGGGCACCTTGTTGCGGTCAGCCGAGGCCTTCGGAGCTGCGGGCGTCCTTCTGGTTGGCGGGGTGGACCCCTACAACCCGAAGGTCGTACGGGCGGCCGCCGGTTCTGCCTTCCGGATCCCGTTCGCCATGGTGGGCGAAGACGAGGCCGTGGAAATCGTGGGGCGACTCGCCGAAGCCGACATTGCCGCCTGGGCGACCGTGCCCACCGGTGGGGCGCCGATGGTCGACGTGGCCAAGGCGGAGGGGTTTTCGGCCCTCGTTCTCGGCAATGAACCCCACGGGCTCACCGACGATGTTCTGGCGGCCTGCGCTGGTTCGGTCACCGTGGAGACGACGGGAAGTGTGGACTCGCTCAACGTGGCCGTAGCCGGATCGGTGGCGCTCTACGAGGCGTGCCGGACCCGGGGAGCCTCAGACGCCTGATCGGTCCGAAACGGTCATCGGGGACCGGAGGGCCGTGCCCTAGCCTGCGGAGGACGTGCCCCGTCCAGGGCGCCCGTCGTGCACCGTCTTCAACCGACCGCCCCGAAAGCCTCCACGCGCTCCACCCATGACCCCAGAACTAGACCAACACCTCGCCGATGCCGCCGCCGCGGTGGCGGCCGCTGGCGACCTCGATGCGCTCCGGCTGCTCGACGGTGATCTCCTGGGGAAGTCGTCGGTGGTCACCGAGGCCCGCCGGGGCCTGGGGGCACTGGATCCTGACGAGCGAAAGGACGCTGGTCGTCGCCTCAACGAGGTCCGGACCGAGCTGGAACGCCTGCTCGCCGATCGCCGGGCGACGCTGGAGGCGAGTGCACGGGCCGTCACCCTCGAGGCCGAGCGTCTCGACCTGACCGAACTCGACGGTGGCCGTCGTCTGGGCCACCGCCACGTGGTCACTCAGACCTGGGAGCGTCTCGAGGACCTGTTCGTGGGGATGGGGTACACGGTGGCCGAAGGTCCCGAGATCGAGGACGAGTGGCACAACTTCGGCGCTCTCAACTTCCCGCCCGGACATCCGGCGCGCGATATGTACGACACGCTCTACGTCGACCACGGTGAGCCCGGAAGCACCCTGCTGCGTACCCACACCTCTCCTGTGCAGATACGTGTCATGGAGTCCGGCGAGCCGCCGATCTACTCGATCATGCCGGGACGCGTCTTCCGCAGCGACACGGCTGATGCCACCCACATGCCGGTGTTCCACCAGATCGAGGGTCTGGTGGTCGACCGGGGCATCACCTTTGGCGACCTGGCGGGCACCCTCGAGGCATTCACCAAGGCCTACTTCGGCGGCGAGTTCACGTCGCGCCTACGACCCTCCTACTTCCCGTTCACCGAGCCTTCGGCTGAGTTCGACATCCAGCGTCCCGACGGCACGTGGCTGGAACTGGCTGGTTGCGGCATGGTGCATCCCGAGGTGCTACAGGCCACCGGCATCGATCCGGAGACCTGGTCGGGCTTCGCGTTCGGCTTCGGCCTGGATCGCCTGGCTTTGATGCGCCACGGCATCGACGACCTCCGAGAGCTGTTCCGCAACGACCTCCGATTCCTGGGGCAGTTCTGATGCGCCAACATCCCGAGGGCGAATCCCGATGAAGGTGCTCCTGTCGTGGCTCCGGGAGTTTGCGCCGGTGGAAGGCGACCCGGTCGAGATCGGTGACCAGCTCAGCGGTCTGGGACTCGCTGTGGATGAGATGACGATCATCGGTGGGGGACTCGACGGCGTCGTCGTTGCCCGAGTGCTCGACCTGCGGCCCCACCCCGACGCCGATCGGATCCAACTCGTCGACGTGGACGCCGGTGACGGTGAGGCCCTGCAGATCTGCTGTGGTGCGTTCAACATGTCGGTGGGGGACCTGGTTCCGCTGGCAACCCTGGGCACGACCATGGCCAACGGCATGGAGATCGCCCGCCGGAAGATGCGTGGTGAGTGGTCCAACGGGATGCTGTGTGCCGCAGAGGAAATCGGGTTGGGTGACGACCAGGACGGGATCATGGTGCTGGAGGGCTCTTCAGCGGATGACGGGCCCACGCCCGGAACCCCGCTTGCCGAGGCCCTCGAGTTGGTCCCCGATGTCCTGTACGACCTGGAGGTCAACCCCAATCGGCCCGACGCCATGTCGATCGCCGGCGTGGCCCGGGACCTGGCCGCCCGTCAGGGTGTGGCGTTCGCCCTGCCCGTACCGGACGCCACCGAAGCAGGCGAGGACGCCGTCGGGCGAATCGGCGTGGAGGTCCTCGACCCCGACCTGTGCGGCCGATTCGTGGCCCGGGTGGTCGACGGCATCCGGGTCGGGCCGTCGCCTCGATGGTTGGCCAACCGTCTCACCGCCCTGGGCATGCGCCCCATCAACAACGTGGTCGACGCCTCGAACTACGTGATGTTGGAGTTGGGTCAGCCGAACCACACCTACGATCTGGCAGCTCTTGGCGACGGTGGCGGAGCGGTCGCGCTCCGGGTCCGTCGTGCGGTCGAGGGAGAGGCGCTGGAGACCCTGGACGGCGAGGTCCGGACGCTCACGGCCTCCGATGGCGTGATCGCCGATGGGACGGACACGGCGATCGGCATCGCCGGAATAATGGGCGGCGCCTCGACGGAGGTCTCCGACAACACGACGTCGATCCTCCTGGAGATGGCCTGGTGGGACCCGATGACCATCACCACGTCGTCGCGACGACTCGGCCTCCGGAGTGAGGCCTCGGCCCGCTTCGAACGGGGAAGCGACCCCGAGGTGGCCGAGCGGGCGATGCGACGATTCGTCGAACTACTGGCCGACGCCGGCGCCACGTTGGCCCCCGGGATCGTGGACGTCCGCGGAAACCTGCCCGACCGGTCGCCGGTCCGGGTTCGGACCAGCAGGGTGAACGCCCTCCTGGGAACTGATCTGACCCGTGACGAGATGGCGGACCTCCTGACCTCCATCGAGTTCACAAACACGCCGGTCGGCGACGACCTGGACGTGACGGTGCCGAGCTTTCGTCCGGACAGCGCCACGGAGATCGACGTGGTCGAGGAGGTGGCCCGCCTCCATGGATACGAGCGCATTGCCCGGACGTTGCCCCGCTCCACGATCACTGGAGCTCTGACCCCATACCAGCATGACCGCCGCCGGATCCGTGACGCCATGGTGGGCCTGGGGCTTGACGAGGTCATGCCGGTGCCCTTCCTGGCCCCCGGCGACCTGGAGCGGGCCGGCCTGCCCGCTGACGGGATCACGGTGACCAACCCGCTGGTGGCTGAGGAATCGGTCATGCGGGCCTCGTTGCGGCCCGGCATCCTCAAGACGCTGACCTACAACGCCTCCCATCGCCTGCACGGACTGGGCCTGTTCGAGATCGGCCACGTGTACCGGACGCCGGCACCGGTGGATGGCGAGGTGTCACGCCTGCCCGACGAACGGGAACACCTGGCCGTGGCCCTGGGTGGGCGCGACGCCGGTGAGGCAGTGGCTGTCTGGTCGGCCTTGGCCGACGCCCTTGACGCCCGTCACTATCAGCTGGTGGCCGACGGTCCGGCTGGCCTGCACCCGACCCGTACGGCCCGCATCGAGGTGGACGACCCGTTGTCGGGAACCGTGGTGGTCGGCCATGTGGGTGAGGTTGACCCCGGGGCGCTGGCTGCGTACGACATTGCCGACCGGGTGGGCTGGTTGGAGGTCGATCTCGAGACCCTTCTGGATCTGCCCCATGGGCAGAGGCCGTATCGCCGGGTGAGTCGCTATCCGTCGTCGGACATCGACCTGGCGTTCGAGGTAGACGAGGGCACGCCGGCGTCAGCCGTGGGTTCGTGCCTGACCGCGGCGGCCGGTGATCTGCTGGCCGATCTTTCGCTGTTCGACGTGTTCCGTGGAGCACCGGTGGCCGACGGCCGGCGAAGTCTGGCCTTCACGCTGCGTTTTCAGGCTGACGACCGGACGCTCACCGATGCCGAGGTGGCTGCGGTTCGTACGGCGTGCATTGATGCCGTCCAGTCGAACCTGTCGGCCACCCTGCGCGGCTAGGAGCAAATCCCGCCCCGGCGGTACGGTCGCTGCCATGCGCGCATGGCAGGTACACGAGCTGGGTGATCCGATCGACCGCATGGTCCTGGACGAGGTCGACCCTCCTGTTCCGGGGCCCGGTCGACTGGTGGTGAACACCGAGGCGGTGGGGTTGGCCTTCCCTGACGTCCTGCAGGTGAGGGGTGAATACCAGGTGAAACCACCTCTTCCGTTTGTGCCAGGCAGCGAGACGGCGGGCACGGTGGCCTCAGTGGGTGAGGGGGTGTCCAGCGACCTGATCGGCCGCCGGGTGGTGGCCCTGGGTGGTGGATTGGCCGAGCAGATCGAGCTTCCGGCTTCCCAGTCCTTCGAGGTGCCCGAGGGGCTTTCGTCGGCCAAGGCGGCGGCTATTCCGATGAACTACTGCACTACGTGGTTTGCCCTGCACGATCGGGCTCACCTGGCGGCCGGTGAGACGCTGCTAGTCACGGGGGCGTCGGGTGGTGTGGGGTCGGCGGCAATCCAGCTGGGGCTGGCTGCTGGTGCCCGAGTGATCGCGGTGGCCGGCGGTGCCGACAAGGTGGCGGCATGTGAGTCCCTCGGAGCCGACGCGGTCATCGACCACCGCGAGGTCGACGACCTGGTGGAGCGTGTACGTGAGCTCACCGACGGGAAGGGCGTGGACGTGGCCTACGACCCGGTGGGCGGCGAAACGTTCCAGCAGGTCCGGCGGTGCATGGCCTGGAATGGTCGCCTCCTGGTGGTCGGCTTTGTGGCTGGCATCCCGAAGTTGGCCACCAACCACGTGTTGCTCAAGAACTACTCGGTTGTCGGCGTCCACTGGGGCGCGTCGTTGGCCCGTGATCCCGAGTCGCTGCCCAGCCAGGTCGCAGCGGTCATGGCGCTGGTCGACGAGGGCGCCGTGGATCCGCTACTCCACCCGCCCTATGCCTTCGAACAGGCGTCGCGGGCCCTTCAGGACATCTACGACCGCAATGTCGTGGGCAAGGTGGTAGCCACGCTGGTCCTCTAAGGCATACGCTGACCAGCGAGTATTCGAAAGTCTGCATGGAAATGTTGTATTTCTATGCAGGAATGGGCATGATGCTCTCATGGCCACTGGTTCACATCGCGTCGCCGTCATCGGCGCGTCGGGTTTCACCGGTGCTGAGCTGCT